>Ga0316203_1000029_pt1 | contig 288845 bp, 305 predicted proteins | sample 6monrhotite_MG_FD_204940 | JGI IMG/M metagenome (GOLD analysis project Ga0316203, IMG submission 204940) | Microbial mat bacterial communities from mineral coupon in-situ incubated in ocean water Damariscotta River, Maine, United States -... | ecosystem: Environmental > Aquatic > Marine >... | reverse complement strand
TTCCGTTCGGAAAACAAGGATCTCGATCCGAACGCCATGGTTGATGAATTCGTCAATCTGTTAACCCACTATCTGGACCGTCATCAACCCGCTGACCAGCCGGCGCAGGGACTGCACCAACTGGTCGAGCAGGCGAAAAACGAAATCTGACGTCCGTCAGCGGATGTCACGGGCGTAATTTTCAAGCGCTGGTATTTTATTAATCAACCCCTTTGATTTCAGAAAACTTGCAAACCTTTCATAGCGGGCCTTATCCAATGCCGCCGGGCGCAAGGCAAACCTTGGTATGGTATCCCGCCAGGCCCGCCGGTTCAGATCGTCATCCAGATCTTTATAGGCGGCAGTGAACAATTTCCAACTTTCGTCAGGGTGGTTGATCAGGAATTGTGTCCCCTTTTCCAGCGCGTCGATGAACCGCGTCAGGCGTTGGTCCGCAAGCAACGATTTATTGGCGACAAGAATCAATTCATCATAAGAGGGAACGCCCTCTTCTTCTGGGTAGAAAGCCTTGCCGGGCTTTTTGATAATATCCATCTGGTTAAGTTCAAAATTTCTAAACGCGCCAATAACCGCATCGACCTGACCGGATATGATCGACGGAGACAGTGAAAAATTGACATTGACCAATTCAACGTCGCTCAGTTGAACGCCGGACTTTTCCAGCATGGTCCCCAACAGGGCCTCTTCAAACCCGCCAACGGAATAGCCGACCTTGCGCCCCTTCAGATCAGCGACGGATTTGACCGGGCCGTCTTTCAAAACCACCAGTGAGCTCAGCGGTGTGGCGACCAAAGTTGCAACCCGAACCAACGGCAATCCGGCATCCACCTGCATATGGAGCTGGGGCTGATAAGAAACCGCCAGTTCGGCCTTTCCCGCGGCGACAAGTTTTGGCGGCATGTTGGGGTCGGCCGGCGCAACCAGCTCGACATCCAGCCCAACATCGCTGAAATACCCCTTTTCCCGAGCGACAATAAGTGATGCGTGATCGGGGTTAACAAACCAGTCCAGCAGGACCGTTATCTTCTCGGCTGCAAATGACGGACCGGCAGATAACCCGGCCATCATGGTCAACGTCGCCATTACAATCTTGAACCTTATTTTCATCAACTGATTTCCTTTAATGTTTAGTCGAGTGAAGGGATATCTTCTGGTTGCCATCGCACAAGGCGGCGTAGCGCCTGATCGACAGCGAAATACAAGGCGACGGCCATCAGGGCCAGAGTCAGCAGGGCGGCGAACATAACGTCCACCTGAACGCGGGCATTGGCATGCAGCATGAGATACCCAAGGCCTCCGCTTGAACCAACCCATTCTCCAACGATGGCGCCAATAGGCGCCACGGCGCTCGCCACACGCAAGCCTGTGCCGAGCGCGGGTATGGCAGCCGGAATTCTAATATGCCGAAGAATCGCCCAACGCGACGCGTTCATGGTAATCGCCAGATTAATCCAACCCGGTTCAGTCCTGCGCAACCCATCGTAAAAAGCCGCAGTTACCGGGAAAAAAATGATCAGGGTCGCCATCGTCACCTTGGACGCCAGACCATAGCCCAGCCACAGAACCAGAACCGGGGCCAGCGCAAAGACCGGCACGGCCTGGCTGATCACCAACACGGGAAGCATCCAGCGCTGAGCGGACCGAAAATAGGCCATGCACAAGGCGCTGATCACACCAAGACAGAACCCCAGGAGCAGGCCAAGAAAAATCTCCAGCGCTGTGATTGCCCCATGAGATATGAACAGTCCGGGCTGTTTGATCCAGGCCATAACGACAGCCAGGGGTCCCGGCAGAATGTAGGGCGGTGCGTTAGTTACGCTGACGATCATTTGCCAAAAAAGACAAAGACCAATGAGAACGACTACCGGCCTGAATATGTTCACCCGACCGCCTCCGACAGGCGACTGAGCAGCTCGCCCTGCAAGGAAAGTACTTCAGGGTCATCCACATGACGCGGCTGTGTACTGGCTAGAATCAAGGGTTCATCCAGTTTGGCCGGACGGGCCGCCATGACGTGAATGCTATGGCCCAAACGCAGGGCTTCCAACGGGTCATGAGTGACCAGCAGGACAGTACGCCCCTTCAGGGCCTTGGCTGCCATGCCCTGCAACCGGACCCGGGTAATGGCGTCCAGGGCAGAAAACGGCTCATCCATTAGCACGACGGGCCGGTCTTCCATAAGGGTACGCGCCAAGGCAACACGCTGGCGCATACCGCCGGACAAGGTGGCTGGCAAGGAGTTGTCATATCCACCCAGACCAACTTCATTCAGATGATGGCGCGCCTGATCATAAATTCGCTTTCGCGTCGCTGCATCAAGTCCACCACGCAGACGCGCGCCCAAGCAAACGTTTTCCACAGCATCAAGCCACGGCAACAGCAGGTCCTGCTGGGCCATAAAAGATATCCGCCCGGTTTGCCCCTGCCCGTCGTCAAATATTACATCGCCCCTGCTGTCCACACCTTTTTGGACGAGGCCTAGAATCATGTTGAGCAACATGCTTTTGCCAACACCACTTGGCCCCAGGAGGCAGGTCCAGCATCCACCTTCCAGCCTTATGGACAAATCATCAAACAACACCGTATCCGCCCACCCGGCGTGGGCATGATTGAGCAACAGACCAGTGGCTGAAGACGGTTCGGATTGTGGATGACTCTGATCGGTCTTTGCGTGCATCGTTCACTCGTTCCTACGCCGGCATTATCCGGATCAGGTTTTGGGGTCGTCTCTCTATCGGAGACCTCTCAGCCGAACTTCGGCTCCCCCCGGTGACTGTACCTGTTGGGTACAGAAGTCTGGGTCAGACGCGGCTAACATAGACGAACGGATCGGTGTTGGCGAGCCCATTAATCAGGGTGCTGGAATATGGCAGCCCAAAATTCCACACGATAAGGATCGCGAACCTGATTTTCAGACCAAAAATTCCGGAGGCGAAATTCCGGATTTTTCCAATTGCTCAGCAAGCGCTGTTTTCAGCCGCTCCAGCCCCGCCTGATCGCCACTTTCACAACGCGCCACCAAAACGGCCTGGGTGTTGGACGCCCGCAACAACCACCAACCGTCCTCGGTCTTCACCCGAACACCATCGATATCGATAACCTGCGACAGTGGGTCGGATTTCAGACGATCACGAACTTCCTCAATCACTTTGAATTTTCTGTCTTCCGCGCAGTCAAAGCGAAGCTCGGGCGTATTCATCATCTGTGGCAGAGAATCATATATTTCAGACAGACTTTCCGCGCCTTCAGCGATGATTGAGATCAGGCGGACTGCAGCGTACAGCGCATCATCGTATCCGTAATATCGGTGTTTGAAGAATATATGCGCGCTCATCTCACCAGCCAGCGGAGAATTCATCTCCGCCATTTTGGTCTTGATGTGCGAATGCCCGGCTTTCCACAAGACCGGCTGACCGCCCATACGCTTGATTTCGTCAAAAAATACCTGACTTGCTTTTACATCGGCAATGATGGGCGCGCCTGGGTGATCGGCCAGGACATCGCGCGCCAGAATAACCAGCAACTGATCGCCCCACAGCACCCTGCCTCTGGAATCGATAACCCCAACCCGGTCGCCATCGCCATCAAATCCGATACCAAGATCACAGCCCTTTTCGGCGACCAGCGCCTTCAACTGGTCGAGATTTTTTTCAACGGTCGGGTCCGGGTGATGGGCCGGGAATGTACCATCGATTTCAGCATTGATCAGGAAATGTTCGCCCGGCAGGTCCTTCACCAGCTTTGAAACAGCCTCACCGGCGGCCCCATTCGCCGAGTCCCAGGCTATTTTCAGATTTTTAGCCCCCCGGTAGTCCTGGCGCACACGGGCGACGTAGGCATCGAATACGGCTTTATCTTCGGCCTGACCGGCCCCAGAGACAAAATTACCGGACTCCGCCCGGGCTCCCAACATCTGGATGTCATCGCCGAAGAAGGCTTTACCCTGCATCGTCATCTTTATGCCGTTGTATTCAGGCGGATTGTGGGAGCCGGTAATCATAATCCCGGCATCGGAGCCAAGCTCGCAGGTGGCAAAATACAGCATTGGGCTGGGGCCTCGCCCGACCCGATATACACGCAAACCGCAGGCGACAAGACCATCCACGATTGCTGCTTCAAACTCGGGCGAACTCAAGCGCCCGTCGTAGCCAACGGCTACGCTGGAGCCCCCTTTTTCGACCAGCATGGACCCAAAGGCGCGCCCAATGAACCGCACGTCCCTGGCGCCGAAAGTATCACCGACAATACCACGAATGTCATATTCACGCAGATTCGTGGGATTCAGCGCATGTCCTTCAGGCATTATTTTACCTGATCAGTCGAAGCGGCGGTCCGGCCAATGCAGGTATATTCAAAACCTATGGCAGACATGTCTTTTGGATTGTAGATATTTCTGAGATCGACCAGAATCGGAGCCTTCATCAAAGACCTAACGCGTTCAAAATCAAGACCCCGAAATTCGTTCCATTCGGTGATGATGACCAGCACATCCGCGTCATCCATGGTTTCATAGGCACCGTCGCACCATGAAATATCCTTCATCATGGTTTTTGCCTCATCCATTCCAATTGGATCATAGGCACGGATAGCCGCTCCCGCTTCCTGTAACCCGGCGACAATGTCGAGGCTGGGGGAATCGCGCATATCATCGGTATTGGGCTTAAATGTCAGGCCGAGCACAGCGACGGTTTTACCCTTGACCGTTCCGCCCGAGGCGGCAATCACCTTATCCGCCATCATTCGTTTGCGTTTGTTGTTGATGTCCACCACCGTTTCAACAATACGAAGCGGACTGCCCGACTGTTCCGCCGTGCGCACCAACGCCAGCGTATCTTTGGGGAAACATGATCCCCCATATCCCGGTCCAGCGTGCAAAAATTTGTTGCCGATGCGGCCATCAAGGCCTATTCCCTTGGCGACATCCTGAACATCCGCGTCCAGAACTTCGCAAAGGTCGGCGATTTCATTGATAAAGGTAATCTTGGTTGCCAGGAATGTGTTAGCCGCATATTTGATCATTTCCGAGGTCTGTCGAGAAGTGAACAAAATCGGCGTCTCATTCAAAAACAGCGGGCGATAGAGTTCTCGCATGACATCCTGGGCGCGATCACTTTTGGTGCCAATCACTACCCGGTCCGGTCGCAGGAAATCTTCAATCGCCGAACCTTCGCGCAGGAACTCCGGATTGGACACAACATCGCAATCGGCGTCCGGGCGGACGCGCGCGATGATCTCTTCGACTTCACGACCCGTGCCAACGGGCACCGTCGATTTGGTAACAACAACGGTATAGCCGTCCATAACCCCGGCAATTTCTTCGGCTGCCGCATAAACATAGGACAGATCGGCATGACCATCGCCACGGCGGCTTGGCGTACCCACGGCGATGAAAACCGCGTCGGCATCCGGGACGGCAGCGTCCAAATCCGTTGTGAAAGACAGACGCCCCGCATCAACGTTTTTGGCAACCAGATCCTCAAGCCCCGGTTCGTAAATCGGCATGATACCGGAATTAATCTTATCGATCTTGGCTTGGTCTTTATCGACGCAAACGACTTCAACTCCGAACTCGGAAAAACAGGCCCCGGATACCAAGCCCACATATCCCGTACCAATAACTGCAACGCGCATTTCGTATCTCTTTCACACCGGCTTCTGTCAGCTGGTTTTACATTTACAGAAAATCTTTTACCGTTTCGCGAATTTCGTCTGCCAGGTCATCGCGTTCCATGGCATATGCCACATTGGCGGCGACAAATCCCGCCTTCGTACCGCAATCGAAGCGTCTTCCGCTAAAACGAAAGCCATGAAAGGGAATATTGCCGATGGTCTTCGCCATGGCGTCGGTCAGTTGAATTTCACCGCCCGCACCCGTTTCATGTTTATCCAGATACTCAAACACTTCTGGTTGCAGAATATATCGCCCGATGATCGACAGCGTTGACGGCGCATCGGCGGGATCGGGTTTTTCGACCAACCCCCGAGCTTTTGCCAGACGCCCGTCATCTGACTCAATGTCCAGTATGCCGTAGCGATTGGTGTGTTCGCGTGGCACATCTTCAACTGCGACGACATTTCCACCCACTTCGTTATAGGCTTCCATCATCTGCGCCAGACACCCTGATTTCGACAAGACCAGATCATCCGGGGAAATCACGGCAAATGGTTCACCGACGATGAATTGACGCGCACACCAGACGGCATGCCCAAGCCCCAGAGGGCGACGTTGACGCGTATATGAAAGTTTACCCGATCCGGGGGCCAGATTCAGAACCGTGTCCAGATCACCGGCCTTACCGCGTTCGGTCAGTATGGCTTCCAGTTCGTAGGCATGATCGAAGTGATCTTCCATCAAGTTCTTGCCGCGCCCGGTGACTAGAATGAAATCTTCAATACCAGCATTACGGGCTTCCTCAATTGCGTATTGGATCAGCGGTTTATCAACGACCGGCAGCATTTCCTTCGGCATAACCTTGGTTGCCGGCAAAAAGCGTGTCCCAAGCCCGGCGACGGGAAATACAGCTTTTCGGACAGGTGTAACCATGAACTCGCTCAAAATCGGGGGATTTAAGTTGGCAATGTATTGCCACAGGGCGTCCTACAGGGCAACACCACTGTTAAACAGATCAGGCAGAGGTATTTCCAGCCTCAAGGAAACTGATGTCGAGCTCCAGTTTTTCACCCAGCCAGAGAGGGAAATCCCGATGATCGGCAACATCATTCCCAGTTTCGGGATGAACGAGGATTGTCAGTCCTTCGCGATTGAGCATCAGCCATGGGACAAGTTGATCGAACAGCACAGGCTGAAAAGCGATTTGAAACATTGGCCTGGGGTGCGGACCTACCGGCTGATCACGCCAGCGCCCCATAACAACATTGAAATTCTGCTCAACATGCAGACGGATTTTTGCCGCAATTTCACGAGTTTCTTCACCGTCGTAATAGACGTGAGCGTGAAACCCTCTGATCGTTGTTTCCATGATCATCCTTTCAACAATACGTCCTTGGCCTGATTTATTTTTGCCGCCAGATAATCCGAACCACCATGGTCAGGATGAAGTCCCGCGATCAGGCGGCGGTGCGCTTCCTTGATAAGAGTATCGTCAGCCCCTTCCTCCAAACCCAGAACTTTATAGGCTTCGCTGCGGTCCATCGTTGAGCCGGAAGGCGACGACGTTCTTTCTGTCTCGGGCTCCTCTTCTCGCCACGCCGGATGATGGCGATCAAGATAGGATTCCACAAGCCGCACCGCGTCTTCATCGTCACCACGACATCCCGCCAGAAATTGAAGCAGATCACGGCGTGTCATGTTCTCAATGCGGTGCCCCGCAAAAGGACCTTTCAGGACCTCCCCTCGCATTTCGCCGCTTTCATGATCAAGAGACATTCGCAGGGTTGGAGTTTCCACATCGGACGTCTGAGTCGATGGCCGGTCACCGCCCGTCATCCTGGAAAATGCTTTGGCGGCACGAGCCAGCACACGAAGACGCATGAACCAGGGCAGCAACGCAGGTAACGCCATGACCGCCCAGGCCAGACGGCCACTCACCAAAAAGAACAGTGCAAGCCCGATAATCAGGCCAATCGCGATCCATTTCAAAAACTTCATTACGGCTTTGGTTTCGGCGGATGCGTACCAGTTCGCGATCAGCAACATGGCTAAAAATAATCCGATGCCGAGAATAAAAAAGGCGAGCACGGCCTCAGTCTTTGTTCAGTTGATGGGTCAAGCTCAATATAGTCCCGCCCTCACGCTTTGCCAGATCACTTAATGCCCGGTGCCCGCCCGCCGCGTACACCGCCACGGCCCCCAGAAGCTTTTTTAGCGTTTCAGCAGATCCTGAATCAAACCTGACACAGGCGCCGCCTGACAACCGCGCGATTTCCTTGAATGCGTACTCTGCTATAAGGTCTGCGCCTTCCAGAAACATGAAGGCACGTAAACCATTCAGCCCCAGTTCACCCGCTATTTTACCCAGCGTGTCGATATCTTCTTCCATCGAGTCGCCAACATAAATCAGGGCGTTTACCTGCTGTCTCTGCGTTTCGTTCAGAGCATGTCTGAGAACCTTGCCAATCTGGGTTTCTCCCGCCATACAACTTACTGAGGTCATCAGACGTAACAGTTCGGCGGTATCATTGGTCCAGTGACTGACCTTAAACTCGCCGAACCCCCGGAAGAACGCGAGTTGCACATCCAGTCCTCCCAGCGCCGATGTGGCGGTGAACATTTCGCCTTGAATATTGGCGGCGCTGTCCCAGGATGGTTGTCGGCTGGCGGTGGCATCCATGGCAAACAACAACCGCCCGCGCCCGGCGTTCGAATCTTTCTTGGGAATTGCCGCCACCTTGCTGAGAAATGCATCAACCTCGCCGGTCGCCGGTTTGCGGGCTGGAATCTTGTCGCTCATGACCCGGCCAGACGTGGGCGGTGAAGGCCGACTGCGTTGGCGATGGTCATGACCTCCTGACGCGCGGAATGGTGCGATTGGCTTAGGGCTTTCACTCCGGCGGCATCCTTCAGATCAAGGATTGTCAGGCCAACCAGAAATAGTTCGCGGAAAATGACACGCTCGCTCAATCCCGGCACGGCGCGAAACCCGATACGTTTGGAAAGCTCTTTGACCAGACGGTCTACCTCTCGGGCGTTATGGGTGTCCAGGCTGCCGATCCGGTTACGCAATACAATCCAGTCGATGCTGCCTCCATCGCGTTCGGCACGGACTTTTTTCTGTTCCCAGACCATTTCAGAATAATGACTGGGGGCCAGAATGGTCATTTTCACGCCATCAACATGCGCAAGGACGTCAAAGTCCACAAGGCTGTCATTAATCGGCGTGATCAGAGTATCGGCATAGGAATGAGCTAGCCGCGAAATTGCCGTATCATTTCCCGGCGTATCTATGACTATGGCAGAGTGATTTACCCAGGCCCCTTCAATAAGGTATTTCAGTTTTTCGAGCTGATGATCGTCAGGCTGACCGGAGGCAGGCAGCTCGATCGGGTAATGCCGCGGCATTTCAATCGCGTTCCTGGTAGAGTCGACGAACCTGTCTCGGTTGGCGAGATAACGCGTGAATGTCCCCTGACGTGAGTCAATGTCTATGGTTGCCACTGAATGGCCGTCTTTCAGCAGCGCCACGGCAACATGCATCGCGGTAGTTGACTTTCCACTGCCACCTTTCTCGTTGCCAACGACAATGACATGGGCTCGTCCGTCCGCACCAGATCCGTTCATCATCAGCTCCTAAGCTGCTTTCAGCCAGACAGATATATCATGAAAAACCGCTCCGCCGTTGGGCGGCCCGGCATCCGCCCCTACCAGCGCATTAATTCCGACCTTTTCTTCAAAGGCGTTGTTGGGCCAGATGCCTTCGACGATCAGGACGTCTTTCTGTAATCCGTCAAACGGTTCCAAATGAACGACAACTGTCCCTCGCCGGTTTCCAATGCGCATGCGATCACCTTCGACCACTCCCATATCCGCACAAACATCCGGATGAACCTTGACCGTCGGACGCACTTCTTTTCTTAGCGATGAAGGCATGGCGGTGAATGTCGAGTTCAGGAACCGCCTGGCCGGAGCCGTCACCAACCGGAAGGGGTGGTCCGCATCGATGGTTTCAATATTTTCCATATGGTCGGGCAATGAGGGCATCACCTCATGATCAGGCCCCAAAGCCTGCCAGTCCGGGTCAAAGCGGAATTTACCGTCCGGGTGTGAGAAACCGTTCAAGTAATGCATCTCTTCGAACGACTTGGCATGATCAATCCAGCGCATTTCCGCCGCCTCATCAGCACCGGGCAGCCCGGATGCACGCAGCATGCGGTCAATCAGTTCCCAGGACGTCGCGTGGAAGCCCGAATGACTGGAGCCAAGCCGCCTCCCCAGTTCACCAACCACATCGTGATTGGACCGGCATTCACCTGGCCCCTCAATGACCTTGCGTGCAACCTGAAGGTGGGTATGTCCGCTGGCGCGATAGAGGTCGTCGTGTTCCAGGAACATGGTCGCGGGCAATACGATATCCGCCAGCCCGGCGGTTCCAGTCATGAATTGTTCATGGACGCAGGTGAACAGGTCGTCCCGCCTGAAGCCTTCAAGGACCCTGTTGGTTTCCGGCGCCACTTCGGCGGGATTCATATTTTGAATAAACATGGCCTTCACCGGTGGGCCACCCAATAATGCATCCGCATCATTGGTCAGGACCCGGCCAATTTTAGACATATCCAATTCGCGCACCGACAGATCGACAACATCGAGCCCCATCACTTCTGTCTGGTCGATATCATATAGGCCCGCATTGGAATGCATGGCCCCGCCACCGCGATGTTGCCATGCCCCTGTTACAGCGGGCAGGCAGCTGACGGCGTGCATATTGGCGGCCCCGTTACGACTGCGCGAAAAGCCGTATCCGACGCGGATATAGGCACGTTTTGTTGTTCCGTACATCCGCGCGAATTCAACGATCTCTACTTCGGACAGGCCTGTAATCTGGCTCGCCCACGCCGGTGTTTTTGTGCTCAGATGCTGTCTCAGCCGCTCCGGCGCATCCGTGTACTTTGCCATATAGGCCTCATTCGCGAGCCCTTCGGCGAACAGAACATGCATGACCGCACAGGCCAGCGCCCCGTCCGTTCCCGGCTGTAGGGCCAAATGGATATCCGCCACTTCTGCACTCGGGGTCCGGTAGGGGTCAATGACGACCAGTTTGGCCCCTCGGGATTTTCGCGCCCTGGCGATGTGTGTCATAACATTGACCTGCGTCGTCACCGGGTTGCCACCCCAGACCACAATCAGATCGGATTCAGCGATTTCCCGGGAGTCAGTTCCCCACATGCTGCCGACGCCCGCATTCCAGCCGGACCGCGCCAGCCTTGTGCAAATGGTCATGTCCTGACGGGAGTAACCGAAGGCGTTGCGCAACAGATTGATGCAATCGCGCTGCACCAGCCCCATGGTTCCGGCAAAATCATAAGGCCAGACGGAAGCGGCCCCAAATTCCCCGGTCACCCGCGTGAAGTTGTGGACGATTTCGTCCATCGCCTCATCCCATGAGACGGGTGCGAACTTTCCGTCCCCCTTCGCCCCGACGCGACGCAGGGGTTGGATCAGGCGATCCGGGTGGTGAATGCGTTCACGATAGCTCGATACCTTGGCGCAGATTACACCGGCCGTGTAATCGTTCGCCTCGGCACCGCGCACTTTGCCAATGGTGCGCTCATCAAGGCGCTCGACCTCCAGTGCGCAGGTACTGGGACAATCGTGGGGACAGACGGACGGGACAAATTCAGCACACATATGACACCCAGGTAATTTCGCGAATACCCTATTTTATTCCTGCCTACAGCACCCGACAAGAAGACAAAAAGAGTAATATTGCCCGTCAAACACAGTTCTGGGATTATGCGGCAATGAAAACGGAACATATCGGTATAGCCTGGCAGCTTTCGGACCATCACGGGTGGGGGGTTTTCGGAACGAACCTCGCCCTCAATCTGATCAAAAATGGTCCGTGCCCACCGAAACTATTCAGTGAACCCGCATATCTCGAACGCCTGCCTCAGGTAATGACCGCGCTTGCGCCTTTCATTTCCGAACTGGAAACAACTCACTGCGAAAATGCTGAACTCAGTTCCACTACTGTCTTGCATTCGCTTGGCAACCGATTTTCAAGCAATGCCGACAACGCTCGGGTGTGTGGACGAAAAAATATCGGATTTATTTTTTTTGAACAGGCCGATTTCGACGCTGAAACCCTGGAGCGGGCCCGACAATGGGACCGGATTCTCGCCGGATCAAGCTGGAATCGGGATGTCTGTCTCGAGGCGGGCCTCAGAGATGTCCGTTTTGTATCACAGGGCGTTGATATCGAACGTTTTTGTCCGGCTTCTCGTATCGGTGTTCCCAGCAACCGTTTTGTGATTTTTTCCGGTGGCAAACTGGAATATCGCAAAGGGCAGGATCTGGTTCTTGCGGCCTTCAATTGCTTTCACCAACGCCATCCGGATAGCCTGCTGGTGACCGCTTGGCAAAACCCCTGGGGAGAAACCGCGCTTAGCATGGCTCAATCCAGACATGCCTCGCACCCTCCCGCACTGGATAGTGAAAACCATGTGATGATTACCGACTGGGCGCAGGGTAATGGCGTCCCGAAGGAAAGTTTTATCGACCTTGGGTGGGTAGCCAATTCGCGCATGCCCGCCATACTCCGTGAAACAGACATCGCACTGTTTCCCAATCGCTGTGAGGGTGGGACCAACCTCGCCGCCATGGAAGCCATGGCCACCGGTGTGCCCTGTATCGTATCGGCGAATACGGGTCACCTTGATCTGATTGGCAATGAGAATTGTTATGTGCTTAACAGACAATCCATTGATCACGTGCAACCTGACTATTGGCGTGAGTCGGATGTGGATGAGATAGTAGAAAAACTGGAACTGGCCTATCTTGACCGAGAGGACCGCATGCGGCGTGCCGAGCGAGGGGCGGCGTTCATGACAAACCTGTCCTGGCGAAATCAGGTAGCCAGGCTTGTTTTCGAAATAGAAGATTTGTTGTAAGGCATCAATATGACCCTTCGCGAGCGCATCCTGATCGTCCATGATGGCCTCCACGATTATATCGGCGGCCTGCGACAGAATTTTCCCGATCTCCTGATTGAACTCTGCCAAGCGGACGAAACCATCCAGCAAGCCATTGCCCGCGTTGACCCAACCATCGCATTTTCCCTTCGTTCTGGGCGGTTCGCGGGTCCCCTGCATGCGCCGATCCTGAGTGCCGCCAATCTTAAATGGTTTCATTCCGGCGGTGCGGGCATTGATCATCTTCCGCGATGGGACCCGGACAAGCTGATCGTGACCAACGGTGCCGGGGTATCAGCCAGGTTCATGGCGGAAACCGTGACCGGCGCGGTCCTGATGCTGAATTTCGGTTTTCCAAAATATCTGAACGCGCAACGCCAACGAAAGTGGAATCCGGTTGAATGGACCAGCGTCGATGGGAAAACGGCGTTGGTTGTCGGCCTTGGCGGGATCGGGGAAAAAGTTGCTGAGCGGCTTCAATCTTTCGGCCTGTATGTGATCGGCGCCCGATCCTCAGACCGGCCCTGTTTTTCGGTCAACGAACAGATAACAACCCGCGAATTGCCGGATACACTCCCACGAGCGGATTTCGTCTGCATCCATGTGCCCAATACTGAAAAAACCCACCATCTGGTCAACCGTGATTTCCTGTCCAGCATGAAGCCCGGCGCTTATTTGATTAATACGGCACGCGGCGCACAGGTCGATGAAACGGCGCTGATTGAGGCCCTCAACAGCGGTCAGATCGCAGGGGCGTATCTTGATGTATTCGAAAATGAACCGCTGCCGGAAAGATCACCGCTATGGAACACCCCAAATCTGATCATCAGCCCGCATGTTTCCGACTCCGTCATTGGCTGGGAAAACAATCTGGTGGATTTTTTCGCTGAAAATATTACCCGTTTTCTCAAGGGAGAAACGTTGGTCAACATCTGCAACCCGAAGAAGGGCTATTAAAACTAAATTTCCATCAACACCTTCACATGAACCTCAACTGAAGCCGCCAGAGACGGCAAGTCGTAACCGCCTTCAAGCAAAGACACCACACGCCCCTTGCAGCATTGGTTGGCGATCTCAACAATTTTTTTGGTCAACCAGCCAAAATCGGAAGTCGCATAATTTAATCCCCCCAAAGGGTCTCGGTAATGGGCGTCAAAGCCCGCTGAAACAATGATTAGTTCGGGTGTGAACTCGTGTAAGCGGGGAGCAATTTTACTGTCCCAGGCGTATTGCAAATCGTCAGAGACGGCCCCGGCGGGCAAAGGTACATTGACGATATTGTCGGCAATGCCTGATTCCTCACTGAATCCGGTCCAGGGGTATCCACCTTGTTCATGCATGGAAGCATAAAACAGGTTTTTTTCGTTCCAGAAAATCGTCTGTACACCATTCCCGTGGTGAACGTCGAAATCGACAACCGCGACCCTTGTTGCGCCATGGACTTCGCGGGCTTGCAATGCAGCAATAGCAGCGTTGTTGAACAGACAAAATCCCATGGCCCTGGCGGGTTCTGCGTGATGCCCAGGCGGTCGAATGGCGCAAAAAGCATTTCTGGCCCGACCTGTCATGACCTCTTCAACCGCCTGACAGGCCGCACCGGCAGCATAAAGCGCGGCTTGTATGGAGCCTGAGGAAATTACCGTATCCTCATCCAGTTCAACGGACTCGTTGCAACCGTCGCAGGCAAGGATACGAGATACGTATCCAGCATCATGGACCCGCTCCAGCTGCATGCGTGTTGCCGGTCCGCTGTTGTTGCGAATTAAAGGAGCAAAGACCTCGGCGTTCAGCACTTCATCAACCGCACGCAATCGTTCCACACACTCGGGATGTCCATCGCCGGTATCATGACCGAAACATTGACTGGGCATAAACAGCAAGGTGACCAAAGAGTTCTGTTGTCCCTGTTACCTGAAACCATCCGAAAGTGTTATGTGTGGAGCGTTTGAATTCGAGCCTCCAGACTTTATATTTTTCAAAAATCTCCGTCAATGACGCGCCGCAACATTATTAATTTATTTTAAAATCAATTAACTAATTTGTACTTTCATTTTTTTATATTGCATCGCACTATAAAATAGGCAAACGAGTTATTTACGAAGGTTGCTCCGATGAGCGTTCGAAATCTCCATCATCTGCTGGCGCCGAAATCCATTGCCGTGGTCGGCGCATCGACGCGACCTCACTCCGTTGGTTATCTGGTGATGCGAAATCTTTTGGATGGCGGGTTCCAGGGACCGATCATGCCCGTCAACCCAAAGCACGAGTCCGTCACTGGTGTGCTCGCTTATGACGATGTCGCCGAACTTCCCGTCACACCTGAACTTGCGGTCCTTTGCATTCCACCACACGGCATCGTCAGCGTCCTGGAACAGCTCTGCATAAAAGGCACGCGCGCCGCTATCATTTTGTCCGCCGGACTGGGGGCTGTGAAATCAAAAAACGGCGCGCCTGTCAAAGACGAGGTGCTCGAGATTGCTTACCGGTTCGGTATGCGTATCCTTGGCCCCAATTGCCTGGGCTTGCTGGTTCCCGGCATCGGCCTGAATGCAAGTTTTGCACACATCCCCGCCTTGCCCGGCAAAATCGCATTTGTGTCTCAGTCAGGGGCTTTGTGTACCGCTATTCTCGATTGGTCCCGCCCACGCGACATCGGGTTTTCCCATTTCATTTCCGTAGGCGATATGATCGATATCGATTTCGGCGACATACTTGACTATCTCGGCAGCGACCCCAACACAAATGCGATCCTGCTTTACATCGAATCGATCCACGAGAATCGCACTTTCATGTCTGCCGCCCGCGCTGCCGCACGTAACAAACCGGTATTGACAATCAAGGCGGGTCGATACGCAGAAGGAGCGAAAGCCGCAACATCGCACACCGGGGCGTTGGCCGGAGCTGATTTTGTCTACGACGCGGCTTTTCGTCGCGCAGGCATGTTGCGAGTTTATGATTTTGAGGAACTGTTCGCCGCTGTCGAAACCCTGAGCCGGGGCCGTCACCCCAACGGTGAGCGCCTGGCAATCTTGACCAATGGCGGCGGACTGGGCGTCCTCGCCGTTGACGATCTGATTGATCATGGTGGTACATTGGCGGAACTTTCGGAAGAAACCATTGCCAGTCTCGATTCCGTGCTCCCTTCCACATGGTCACGCGCCAACCCCATCGACATTATCGGCGATGCACCCGGTCAGCGGTATATTGACGCCCTTCGTATCCTGTTCAACGCCAAGGAAGTCGATGCCGTACTCTGCATGCATTGTCCCGTCGCCGTGGTCCCTGCGATCAAGGTGGCACAAGACATCATTGAAGTGAGTAAGGAATTTCCCAAAGGTTCTTTAATCACCAGTTTCGTTGGGGAAGAGGCCGTTAGCCCGGCGCGCAAACTGTTTGGCCAAGCCAACATCCCGACTTTCGATACCCCCTTAAAGGCCGTTCAGGCGTTCATGCACACCGTTCACTACCGGCGCAATCAGGAACTGCTGATAGAAACGCCTCCCTCCTTGCCGTCGAACTTCAAACCGGCACGGGAAGCCGCCCAACTGATCGTTGAAACCGCACTCGCTACGGGTCATGAATTTATGAGTGAGCCGGAATCCAAGGCGGTGCTGGCGTCTTACGGTATACCAGTGGTCGAAACTCATATTGTCAAATCTCCCGAGGCCGCCAAAATCAAGGCAGGAACCATGGGTTTCCCCATCGCCCTCAAAATCATGTCGCCTCACATCACTCACAAATCTGATGTCGGCGGTGTGGTGCTGGATTTACAAACTCCGGAAGAAGTGGAGAAAGCTGCGCATGATATGCTGGAACGGGTTCGGGAAATTTTAGGTGACCTGGATATTTCCGGATTTTCAGTACAAACCATGGCCCGACGACCAGAAGCTCATGAGTTGATCATTGGCGTCATTAGCGACCCTATATTTGGGCCAGTCATCCTGTTTGGAGAAGGGGGCACAGCGGTTGAAGTAATTGGCGACCGGACTGTAGCCCTGCCCCCTCTCAACATGACTCTTGCCAGGGACATGATCTCACGCACCCGCGTGTTTAAACTGCTTCAAGGATATCGGGACCAGCCCGCCGCCGACCTCGATGCCATCTGTCTGGCCCTCAATCAGGTCGCTCAGTTAATTATCGACATTCCCGAGATCGAGGAACTGGATATCAACCCGCTGTTCGCCGACAGCAAGGGGGTGTTGGTGCTGGATGCACGCATCAAGGTCGCCCCCTCAACAATGAGCGGCAGCGAGCGTCTTGCCATTCGCCCCTATCCGGCGGAACAAGAGTCTTCATTTACCATGAGAACCGGACGCGATGTACTGATCCGTCCGATCCGCCCGGAAGACGAACCCAATCACCACGTTTTCATCTCCAAACTGACGCCGGAAGACATCCGCTTTCGGTTTTTCGGCCTGGTCAAGAGTTTACCCCACTCGCAAATGGCCCGCCTGACCCAGATCGATTATAACCGTGACATGGCCTTTATCGCCATTGGTCAGGATGACAGACACGAAAACGAAACACTCGGTGTCGTGCGCATCGTTGCGACAAAAGACAACTCCGTCGCCGAATTCTCCATCGTCGTGCGCTCTGACCTCAAGGGCACCGGCCTGGGTACGGAATTGATGCGCAAAATGATTTCCTATTGCAAAAGCCGTCATACAAAGACTCTTGTCGGCCAGGTCCTGAACACAAACAACCGCATGATTCATTTTGTCGAAACACTGGGTTTTAAGCGTACTGGACGCCCGGAGCCCTACGTGATTGAGGTGACCCTCGATCTGGAAAACGTGCCATCAATCGAGACCTGATTCGACGGGTTACTCGATAGCGATCCGTTTCCCTTGATGAAAGGCATGATAAACGAAGGCAAAGGTGACGTCGTAAACAACGTCGCTGACTGTACCATCGCTCGCTTTGCGCTGAACGACAACATTGCCGACATCACGGCCTTGGCGAATGTTACGCCTATCGAGGGCGGAATTCTGTCCGGCTGTCCATTTTAGGGTCAGGTCACCATTTGACACGATTCCTTTCTTCGCCAACAGCGGTAATGCCCAGGCTTTGCCTTCGGCGACAACGACGCGGACCATGGGGTTGATATAGTCGGGCAGATCGCCCTGATACAAAAAAGGCATTGATGCGCTGTCATAACCGGCATAGGGGTTGGTGCCGTAATTTCGCATCCCGGCATCATTGGTGATCAGAACTTCCCCACCCGGCGCACGTTTTTTAAAATTGGCGAAAGATTCAAGACGCGAGGGCAATGTCGTCAGTTGTTTACCGGTCATTTCACCGACGATCCCTTCGCCAATAAACTGCTGCCACCAGCTTTCCGTCTGACGGTCATACATTACCATGTCTGAATTTCTGAGTTTTCCGGTGGTCCCGAAGTCCAGCAGTTTCCCCTCAAGCCGCCGGTCATAAACAATCGACGAATTGCATAGCGGACAATAGGTAATCGTAATTGGCACGCCATTAAACGTATCGTTGACGATCTCGTGCCACGTCAGGATACGTAAAGGGTAGGCGCGCAATTTGCCCTTGATCGAGACCCCGATAACCGGTTCGGTCTCCCCCAGGTCATCCTTGCTCAAAGAAACGGCGAGAACAAATCTTGGGTTGTCAATGGAGGGAATTCCGTCTTTTGGCGGTCCACCGGAAATGATCTCCCCCAAATTGACGGAATGGGTGGTGAAGTCTGTTTTCGGCCATTCATAGGTCCATGACCCGGGAACTTGGGCAACGGCCAGTCCCATATCAGTCAGCAGAACCAAGCCGAATACTGCCGCCAAGAAAGATGCTATCCTGATCTTCATGAAACAACTCTGACTCCCGCGCTTACCGGGGACAATACACAGGTGTTCACAAGCCGGTGATAGCGCGATCATTAAATCGCCATAAATAAGTACTTAACCTCTGTTCTGTAGATTGAATGAACGAAAATTTTCTGAGCGCCATAATCAAATGAAATTTTTTCACCTGTTTGCCCTGTCGATCAGTTTCCTGCTGGCATCCATCTGGCCGGGCCTTGCGCAAACGCCTGGGCAGGTCCGCATACAAGGCGTTCCAGTCCAGCAAGAAACTCCGCAACCCGCGCCCGGCGCACAAGGTTCACTCATTGATCTGCGTGAAGAGATGCGTATGTTCGTACAATCCATTTCTGCTTTCGCCCGAACGTACCGCCCAAATTTCATCGTCCTTGCAAATGGTGGCCTTGATTTGCTGGTCAAGCGCGACCCCATTATCGAAAGCAGGGTTTCACCCGCCCGCGCCTACATGCGATCACTGGACGGCATCCTTCAGGAAGGTATGTTTTTTTCCGACAAACATGGGGACCGGCCGTTCGGGACGCCCCCGCTTGCCGAGCGGCAAAAACCCATGCTTACAATGGCGGAGTTTGCCAAACAAAACGGCCTGAAAGTTTTCACCCTTGACTTTGGCAAGGCAAAAGCCGTCGTCGATGCGGCTCAAAAACAGGCCGATAAAAGGGGATTTGTATCGCTGGTTGCAGATACACCTTCCAAGGATATTCATAAACTTCCGTCCTACCCGTCACGCCCCTTCACTGAGAACCCGGCGAATATTCTGTCCCTCGACATGGTTAAGAATTTTGTCGTCATCCGGAATTCAGCGCCTTTTGGCCATCAGGACAGCTTCGCCTTGAAGATGCATGATACAAATTACGATATGGTCGCAGTCGAGGTGTTTCACGGACGGCGGCCCCTCAGCAGACAGGCGGTAGAGACACTGAAATATAAAAAGATCGGCGCGCGACGACTTGTTCTCGCCTATATGGATATCGGTTCAGCCGCCAGCTATCACTATTACTGGAAACCCGGCTGGCGTGAAGGATCACCCGCCTGGATCAGTGCTCCGCAACGCGACGACCCGGACCGTTACCACGTTGAATACTGGCGTGACGCGTGGAAGCAGATTATCACGGGTGACACCAACTCCTACGTATACGGCCTGATCGCTCAGGGTTTCGACGGCGTTATCATTGATGGGCTGGAAACTTACAAGTTCTTCGAGGGCGATAATGGCGACACGGAAGCGAACCAGTAATTCTTCCAAAAGGTGTTTTCATTGCCCGTCGCGCCTGATCTATTTGCGCTGAACTGAGTTTTGTCAAAGGGCGACCAATGTCTTCGTTTCCATCCCTGCTGTCTCCCCTCGACCTTGGTCCGTTCACGGTTCCCAATCGAGCCCTGATGGGGTCCATGCATACCGGCCTTGAAGAAGCAGAAGGCGGCATGGAACGACTGGCGGCGTTTTACCGGAGGCGTGTCGATGGCGGTGCCGGGTTGATTGTCACCGGCGGATTTTCACCGGATGACGCCGGTGGAATATTCGGTTACGCGGCGACCCTGAAATCGCAATCCGACGCCGAGCGACACCGCATTGTCACAAGCGCGGTTCACGATGCAGGCGGACGCATACTGGCGCAACTTCTTCATGCCGGACGCTACAGCTATCACGACCGCTCGGTCGCGCCTTCGGCGATCCGCTCACCGATCAACAGCCAGACACCGCGTGAACTGAAGCCGGAAGAGATTGAGGGTACGATCAAGGCTTATGTGAATGCGGCCTTGGTCGCCCGAATAGCCGGTTATGACGGCGTTGAAATCATGGGATCGGAAGGTTATCTGATCAATCAGTTTATTGTCCGCCATACCAACAAACGGACAGATTCCTGGGGCGGGAATTTTTCCAATCGCGTTCGCTTTCCCATCGAAATCGTTCGCCGCACCCGCGACGCCGTCGGTCCGGATTTCTGCATCATGTATCGGCTGTCCATGCTTGATCTTGTTGACGAAGCCAGCACTTGGGAAGAAACCGTGATCCTGGCGAAGGAAATCGAAAAAGCCGGAGCCAATGTTATCAATACCGGGATCGGGTGGCATGAAGCCCGCATCCCGACAATAGCCCAGGCCGTTCCCAGAGGCGGATTTTCCTGGGTCACGGCGAGAATGGTGGGGGAAATTTCCATCCCACTCGTCACCACGAACCGTATAAACACCCCCGAAGTCGCCGAGAAAATCATCGCCGATCATCACGCCGACATGGTTTCCATGGCGCGCCCGTTTCTCGCTGACCCCGACTTTATGCGCAAAACCGCAAACGGGCAGCCTGAACGCATCAACACCTGCATCGCCTGCAATCAGGCCTGCCTGGATCACATCTTTCAGGGCCAGCACGCGACCTGCCTCGTCAATCCGCGTGCCGTTAATGAAACCCTGCTGTCATGGCAACCGACAACGGCTCCGAAGCGAATTGCCGTCATCGGCGCGGGACCCGCGGGCATGGCTGCCGCGTCGGTAGCGGCTGAACGCGGTCATACGGTGACCCTGTATGAGGCCGCGAACCGGATTGGTGGACAGTTTAACCTGGCCCGGAAGGTTCCGGGTAAAGAAGAGTTCAGCGAGACATTGCGTTATTTCTCCGGCGAACTCGAGCGTCATGGCGTAAAGATCAAACTCAACACCACGGCACATGTCGATGAGCTTGTTGATGGTGAATATGACGACGTTATCCTCGCCAGTGGCATTACCCCACGCGCGCCGGATATCGAAGGCATCACCCATTCTTGCGTTGCCAGTTACATTGATATTCTAACAGGTGACATGACCGCAGGGGGAAACGTGATCATCATTGGAGGAGGCGGAATTGCCTTTGACGTTGCGCTTTATCTGCTCGAAGGGCGCCACAAAAGCCATCTTGATGTGAAAACCTTCCGGCAAACCTGGGGCGTTGAAGAAGAACGATCCAAGGCACCGCCCGAATACCAGATTACCATGCTTCAACGCACGCCCGGCGGAATGGGCAAGCGCCTTGGCAAGACAACCGGCTGGATTCACCGGCTGCTCACCAAACGAAACAATGTCAAACAGATGAGCGGTGTGACCTACGGAAAAATTGACGACGCCGGGCTCCATATCGAGGCCAGCGACGGGCCTGTGGTCTTACCTGCCGATACCATCATCCTCTGCGCCGGTCAGTTGCCCAATGACGAACTTTTTCTGCCCTTGCAGAATCGTGGCGCTTCGGTTCATTTGATCGGCGGCGCAAAGTCCGCAGGGGAACTTGACGCCAAGCGCGCCTTCGAAGAAGGGACGCGGCTGGCTGCGGTCCTGTAGGAACACCTGCGCAAGTTAACTAACAAGATGTCCATGCCGTCCGGCTGAAAAACGGGGAGAATCAGGTGCTAACCAAAGCTGCAACTTATGAAGATGTCTGTAACGCACTGACCTGGAACATCCCTGAAACCTTCAACATGGGTGTTGATGTCTGTGACAAACATGCGGAGGCGACACCGGATAAACTGGGCCTGATCATCGCCGACGAAGACGGCATTGTCGCCCAATATTCCTTCAGCGCCCTGAAACACCTGTCCAACAAACTGGCGAACCTGCTGATTGCACATGGCCTGGAACGCGGCGACCGCCTGGGCATTTTGATGTCGCAATCGGTCGAAGCGGCAATTTCGCACGTCGCCGCCTGGAAGATGGGGGCCATATCGATCCCGCTGTTTACGTTGTTTGGCGAAGACGCGCTCAGTTTCCGTTTGACAGATTCCGGGGCTAAAATTCTGGTGACCGACGTGGACAACATCCACAAGATTGACGCCATCCGTGAAAATCTTCCTGATCTGCAAACGGTTTTTCTGGTTGGGGCCGGTAGCGATGGCGTTGGCATGATTGATTTCTGGAACGGAATGGAAAAATCATCGGGCTTCTTCCGTCCGGTTGTCACAGCCGCCGAGGACCCGTCGTTTATCTGCTATACCTCTGGCACAACCGGCAATCCGAAAGGCGCGCTTCACGCGCACCGGACCATGTTCGGTCACCTGCCGGGCATGGAAATGTTTCATGATTTTCTGCCGCAGCCCGGTGATCTGCTGTGGACGCCCGCCGACTGGGCATGGATTGGCGGCCTGATGAATTGCCTGATGTGTTCCTGGCACCATGGCGTTACCAACCTCGCCTACCGGGCCAAAAAATATGACCCCGAAGCGGCCCTGCGACTGATGGCTGAATATGAAGTCCGCAATACCTTTATGCCGCCAACCGCCCTGAACCTGATGCGCGAAGTCAAGAACATCCCGTCTTTCGGCACCAAGCTTCGAACCGTCGCCTGCGCCGGCGAACCCATGGGGGCGGAACTGCTGCATTGGGGACGCGAAAATCTTGGCGTCACATTCAACGAATACTACGGTCAGACTGAATGTAATCTAGTCACCGCCAACTGTCAGGAAATCATGGAGGTCAAACCGGGGTCCATGGGACGGCCCGCCCCGGGACACATTGTTGAGATCATTGATGAAGACGGAAATGTCCTGCCTGCCGGGGAAGAAGGTGAAATTGCCGTCAAGGCGCCGGACCCGGTAATGTTGCTTCGTTACTGGAACAACGCCGAGGGCACGGAGAAAAAATATCGGGGTGACTGGCTACTGATGGGGGACCAGGGCACCAAGGATGAGGATGGCTACATCTGGTTTGTCGGGCGTGCCGACGATGTTATCACGTCCGCCGGGTACCGCATTGGCCCTGGCGAAATTGAAGACTGCCTGTGCAAACACCCGGCTGTGTCTCTCGCCGCCGCCATCGGAGTGCCGGACCCGGTCCGCACCGAAGTGGTCAAGGTGTTCATCAAGCTGATGCCCGGTCACAACGGCGGGCCGGAACTGGAAGAAGAAATACGCAACTTCGTCAAGACCCGCCTGAGTCCGCACGAATACCCCCGGCTGGTCGAATTCGTCGACTCGCTGCCCCTGACCGCTACCGGAAAAATCCGCCGCAAGGATTTGCGCGAGGCAGAGATTTTGAAGGCTGGCGATCAATAGGTGCTGAAATCGCTCGCAACACTGAACAAAACCGGCCGGTCGCGTTTACGTCAGGAAATCAACGGCCCGTCAACAAAAGTAGCCAGCAGCTTGGTTCGCCGGATCAGCAACGACGCATACTCTCAGCAACCTGTTGGCCAGCCTCACTTGGGAAGAGAAGCATGTTACCAGTCGCCCTCGTCCAGCCCCCGAAGTTCCCCATCCCCTGACTGCTGCTTGCCGGGTGGCAAACGCCGTCGAAAATCAGGCTTTGGTGACGGCTACCCGTTCGACCACGAATCCATCCGCAGACGGGAAGCGTTTGTCGATTTGACGTCTGGCATCCGTTTCATCTTTGGCAATAACATCGTGAAAATGGACATCCGCCCATTGATCGTCAAAAAAGTCATGGCTTTGGTTGTCCTTGACCAAAGACCGTACTTCCTTGTTGTAGAGCGCCACCTCGAAAACCTGGTGACCATTACATGGCATTTGCAGCATGTTGCCCGACCTTTTGCTTCCGGATTCACCAATCCGGTTGTTGATTGTTAGCCCCCACCCCATCAGATTTGTAAATCCTTATGTGTCGGGCCCCCGCTTAAGTAAGATGCGCCGATCACAAGTAATGAGGCCAACGTATCTTACGTAACAAAAGCTTAACAAAGGCTTGAACGAAGTCAATGCGCAATTTTTTACTTTGACCAATAATTTTTGATATTCCCGTTAGGACAAAAATGGCTTCCCGATAACGCCACGGATATCATTCCGCCTTGACCCACCGGGCCTGGTCAGGGCCAATTGAAAATGCCCTATCGCAAGGAGGCCCTCATGGTCAAAACCGTTGATTATTACATCTGCCTGATTTCGCCTTATACGTATCTGGGTGATGCCCGTTTACGCGAAATCGCCGTCAGGCATAAGGCCGTCATTAACTACATCCCCGTCAATCTTGGCGGAATTTTTCCGGAAACTGGCGGCTTACCACTGGCGAAACGCGCCCCCGCCCGTCAAGCCTATCGCATGCAGGAATTGAAACGCTGGAGCAGCTTCCTGGATATTGAGCTGAACACCTCCCCCAAACACTTTCCAACCAGTGAATGGCCCGCCGCCGGTATGGTCATTGCCGCCGAACAGCAGGGATTGGATTGTGGCCCGCTTGTTGGCGCGATCCTGACCGCGGTATGGGCAGGAGAGTTGGACATTGGCGACAAAGACACCCTGCGCGCCATCGCCGGTGAACAGGGGTTTGATGGCGACGATCTCCTGCAGCAGGCGGAAGATCCGGCGATTCGCCAGATTTGGGACACCAATACCTCCGATGCGCTTAAGGCGGGCGTGTTCGGCGCGCCCACCTATATCTTTGACGGAGAAATGTACTGGGGACAGGATCGCCTCGATTTTCTGGACCGCGCCCTTGGCGAGTGATTCCAAACTGGCGCCCCTGGCCCCCGGAGACAGGCCCGAATGGGTGTTCGGCTATGGTTCGCTGATGTGGCGCCCAGGTTTTCCGTTCAAGGAACAGCGCACCGCGACCCTTCAGGGTTTTCACCGGTCATTCTGTATCCGCTCGAATCGATATCGCGGTACACCGGATCGACCGGGGCTGGTTCTCGGCCTGGATCAAGGCGGCAGTTGCACGGGCACGGCATTTCGGATTGCGGATGACGAATGGGACAATGTCGTCGATTATCTGAACGAACGTGAACTTGTTGGATATGCCTATACGCCACGGGTCCTGCCATTGACTATTGATGACTGGAACGTCGCCGCTTATACATTTGTCGCTGATTCCGATCATCGACACTATGCTGGAAACCTGGGGCTTGAAAAATCAGCCGAGATTATCGTGGAAGCATCAGGTATCATGGGGCTGAATCGGGATTACCTGATCAATACTGTACGCGAGCTGGAAGCCCATGGATTTCACGACAATGAAAATCATGAATTGCTGACTCGGGTCGAGTATCTGACCGATCTGAACGATCAGCGTCGGAGAATCTGATTTTTACATACGAAATGTGCTAGTCTGTGATTCGCGGGATTAACCACAGATTAACCCGGCGGGCAGAAAATAGCGCTTACCTGACTGAGAAGAAACATGGCCGACGAAAACCAGATCACCGCTTTGGATACCGAGCTTGAAGCCCTGCTTGATGTAGAGGTCGAAATCACTGCCGTTTTGGGAACGGCGATGATGCCGGTTTCACAAATTTTGAAACTGGGCCGCGGCGCTGTTGTGGAGCTGAACCGCAATGTTGGTGAAGATATCGAGGTCCACGCCAACAATCGCATGGTTGCCCATGGCGAGGTCGTCGTGGTTGAAGACCGGCTGGGCGTCAATCTGACCGACCTTATCAAACTGGTGGAAGTGCAAAAATCTGTCGATGGCGACTGACAGCGAAATTCTGAGAACGGCCAACCTTCTGGTCGAGCAATACGGCGAAATGGCCCCGGCGGGTGCCAAAATCAAGGCCGACCAGTTGAACGCCAATGGCGATGACGCGGGACGCAAGGTCTGGCTCAGAATTGCCAAGGCGACAGAAGATTTACTGGCCACAGAACGGCCAACAAGCAGCACGCTTCATTAAACCCGTTCAGGGTTTCAGGATCAGGCTGTTGCCTCTGACCTCATATCCCGACAAGCGTTCCAGAAAACTCATGCCAAGCAGGGACCTGCTCATATCCGCACTGTTCACCGATGCCCGTACATTGCGAACTTCAAGTGAGCCGATCACCAATTTTCCAAGCCGCACCGGAGCCCCCTGAACCGTGCCATTCGCTGTCTGGTAGACCCTGGTGAACTTGAGGGTATCGAGGTCAAACCCCAACCGTCTGGCGTCTCTCGGGCTAAGGACGACATCGCTTGCCCCCGTATCAAGCAGAAAAGACACTTTGGCGCCATCGACATCGGCATCGATCACAAAATGTCCATTCGATGCCATGCGAATGACAACATTACCCCCCTCAGTTCGCGCCCTGCCCGGCAGTAATTCGCCAACTACGCGGCTATAGACACCTTCAGCTTCATCCCGAAAACTGTAAGTTAAAAAGACTACCATCCCCAAAACCATCCAGATTGAGGCGTAGCGAATGAACGGTATATTTCTGAACCGTCTGCCAACGACGGCAGACCCACCCACCGCCACCAGAAGCACCAAACTGTAGGTCAAATTGATCTGCGAACCACGCTCGGACAAACTGCCTGGAAATTCACTGACGAGAAACAAGATCAGGGTGAGGACAGCGCCCGCGCAAATCATCCCCCATACGACGCCCGGAATCTTCACTCAGCGGTCCACACATTCAAAAACGCTGGTCTGCGTCTGTAAAAACAGCGCGCCTGATTTCGATGTTACCGGCAAGGACTGGAGACGACGGGCGGCGCGATCAAATTTGGCGCAATGACGCTCGGCGGCCCACTCAGCAATTGCCGACTTGCCGGCCGGATACTCAATGGAAACCTCCCTATCCGTCTCGTGAACCGCACAGGCACCAACCCAGAGGCATAATCCAGCAACCGCCAAGCCGCGAAATATGAAGGTCCGGTCCATAAATCAATACCCCCCCCCGGTGGGCGGCGCGTCATTGTCGCTCGGGTTGTAATATTCCTGCAATCCCTTGTAGACGGCCCGGGTTGCGCCAACCAGCAGCATGATCGCTGCGGCATTGAAAGCCAGTTCATAAATTGACCAACCTTCCGGAAAGGAACGAAACCGTTCCAGGCTGGAAACCTGTATGTCAAAAACCCACAGGAAAGCCAGTGTGATCATTGCGCCACAGACCAGTGAAATCAGACCCTTTGTCAGGTTTCCCGGTTGAGTCATGCTGCGCCAACCCCTTGTTCCATTGGCCTTTCCGGAACGGCCCGGACATAACCTTGATCTTGATACTGACCCAGATGAAGTGAAAAATCCAGAATTCCAGCATAAATCATAGATTTGATTTACTACAATATATTGCGGAACTGTAACATATAGACATCAAAATCTAGTTTTTCGACACAATATGGACACAATTGTTTGCTATTTATTAACATGTTGAAGTTTAAACTGAAAGATTTGGGAACGAAATCATGTGGACCCGTAATCGTACTAAACTGATCAAAGACCTGAATGAAACCGCTCTGGGGCTTATTGAAGAGGCAGAATACATCTCTCCCGAACAGTCCCGTGAGATGGTTGAACTGGCCAGTACTCTGGACCGCCTGCGTGTATCATTGTTGCGGAATCAAAACCGGTCCATGGTTACGACATCTTATACCTGCAGGGTTCCAGCAAACTGTGCGTGAACAGAGTCAGAATGCCAATGAGTTGATTCCGGTCAAGTATGCGGTGCCGTCACCGAAGTAACCTGCGGTTCAGAGTTGTGGAGGCCGCATGGAACCGAAGGACGACACCTTGAACAAAAGCCTGATCGGACATAACTCCGCTGAAATTCCCATAACAGTCGAAGTCAGGCTCTTTAACAGTCTGGCCAAGTTTCTCCCCAAACAGGTACGTAACCCGGTGCTGGAATTTCAACCGGGCAGCACGATTGGGGATATTCTCGAACGCATGAATATTCCAAAATCGGCAGTTTTTCTTGCGCTCTGCAACGGCCGCGATGTGACTCCTGACTTGAACAGTGGGATTTGCACTGACTACGAACTCGATGAGGGGGATGTTATCGCGCTTTCCGGTCCGATTCCCTACAGTTGGGGATATGGCGCTCCGGTCGTGTAGGGCCAGGATACACCCTCCTGCAGTTATCTGTGGGGAGGTGACCGGTATTGGACTTCAGGGTCACGAGGGAAAAGGGTTATTATTGGGGGACAACCGGGCGATACAGGGGGTCTGTGGGGACAATCCGGTTTTGGACAGAAATGGGAACATCGGTTCAGGTTTGTGGGCGGTTCTGGACAACAGTTGGTGCGGTATGGATTCCATGATAGCCAGAGCGCGTGCGGGGTTGGGCCACTTTATCAAGGAAAAAACATTTCCCACTTTTATGCAGAAAGTGGGAAATGGGACCAATGACCGGGTGATCTTTTCCCTCTTTATATATAATTAAGCAAATTCAATAGGTTATCGCGTTTACGGTTTTTTCCCCCGACTGAAAGTGGGAAATCAAGTCGGAAACAAACACCACCTTAATGTTATATATCGTTTTGATTTCTCTATTTGGTATAAAATCATTGACCTCGGTCGGGTCGGACAGTTAGCTTAAATTAAGTGATTTGATCTGGAATTTGACACAGATGCTATTTGTCGATCTCTCTTCGAAACGGGCGTTTACCTCAAAAACGCTGGCGCGCGCGTGTGGTGTAGATATAGAAAAAGCCGCGAAAATTGAGATCGATCTTGCTGATTCCAAGGTTGTTTATCAGTGTATTTTCAATAACCAGCGCCCGATCTATTACGTAAAAGCCGAAGCATTGCTGGCGCACGCCCTTGTGTCTAACCCGATCCGCATAATAATTTTTCCAATTGTCCAGTCAGACTCTGGCAAAAATTATGACTGTCAGCTGGTCAGCGCTTAACGCCATTTTGTTATTTTCCCGTTTACCTATTCCTTTTCCAACCAGAAAAGGAACGAAAAATGGCCTCCGAAACACTTATCAAATTTGCTGAAAAAAAATATAATTCTCGCGACATCATCAGTGTTTTTTTGCATCTCGCAATTCAAGAAATATTTAGTCTTGGAATAAACCTGATCCTTCAAACAGATTTTGAGCGGTTGCTGCAAATCAACAAAAAACAACAAAAAACATGGTTTCCGTTGATGCCAATGTTTAATCACAATTACTGTGATCAAACATTGGCTGGAAACGCTTTCTGGATTGAAGGCCAAAATGATGACGGAGAAACGTGTTTAGTCCAGTGCGCGCGTTTGTATAGTCTTCCGTGTTCATCGTTGAAAAGTGAAATAGAGTCATTACACATCTTTTATGATGATCCTAACAAAGATGCAGCGCCCGGCGAGAAAATTTCATGCACATCACCCTCTGCGCCGCACATATCCCGCCAAATCTGTTATAGCGGCGGCGCTTGGTTACACCCACAATACAGAAGTATCGGCCTAATGGGTATCCTGCCGCGAATCTCAAGATCGTTAGCTCTTTTAATGTGGGACACAGATTATACGGTTAGCTTTGTGGAAAAAGTCCTAATCCAAAAAGGTGTCATAAATCGATACGGTTATAGACTTGCTGAACCCGGAATCCAGTGGCGAAATTCAAAAATTCACGGAAATTTAGACCTAAATTTGATTTGGATGGATACGCCGATGCTGGTGAAAGATTTGGCGTCTGCTATTCAGCTAAAGGAAATAGCTGCGGCGTAACTTTTGAGACAACAAACAGCGCGGGCGTCCCATCAACATAACTACAGGGCAGAATCGCCCTGTCATATTGTGTGCGGGTTAAAATGGTTGAATTTGGTGTGTTGATTACCGCATCAATCAAATCTCTGCTGGGATTTTTGTTGCTAAAGGCGCTGTTGTATTGATCGGCCAACCATAACGTATATCGGTCGTCCGGTTGGTTTTTGTCGTGGCGTTTTCCAATTGCCGTTATTGGCCAAGTTTGGAATTTTTTCCGGTGATCCAGCCCGATATATTTAAAAACTAGGCCGTTTTTAGATTCGTCGTAGTCTAAAATGATTGCTCTGCCAAATAGACCTGTATCGGTCAGCCCTTCAAAAAAAGCAGAACTCAATGTGCCTCGGGATTCTTCCCACAGTTTCCAGATTTTACTAATTTCCGGAGAGTGACGGTCATGGCTTTGTAAGGATTTCAACCGAAAATCGTCTTCAAGCTTATCGACCGTATCAATTGCGGATATGAACTCGCCCACTCTGTCAACAAATGGAGAGACATCGGCATACTCTTCAACCATACGCCAGCGGCCATCTGAAATGATCAATTCAAATTCATTCAAGTGCCTTTTGCGATTGATGCGCTCAATATAGTAAGTCAGATAATCTACGTCCGTCTCATCAAATGATAATTGGAGGGACAATTTCGTCGACGCATTGTCAAAAAAATGCAATTCACCCATCATCTCACCCATCATCAGACTCAGATTCTAAAATTTTAGATATCTCAAAAAACTGAGCAAACGTTACCTCTTGCGATATCTCCAGCCAGACGCGCCCGTTTGCCAGTCCTGCGGCGTTCCAATTATAGTTGTCGGCAGATTTGGAAGTCTTATCTAGCGTCACAACCTTGTTGAGTTGCATTGAACCTTCCCCGGTTAAAAGCCATTCAGCCGACACATCCAACACAGTGCAAATTTCCGCGATCACGGATGCTTTAGGTTCAGATTTTCCAGAAAGATAGTTTTCCAGGGTTCGGCGCGGAACGCCAGTTTTGCGTGACAACTCATCGCCGCTTCCTGCCATATTAGCGCAGTCGCGAATGCGGTCCGATAATGTGCTTTTAGCCGAAATCGGCATATTTCAACCCATAACCAAAGTGCGATCCTCATGGTTCGCATAACTAAATCTCACGCAATTACAGGGCCTTACGTTGAAATAACCATATTCTTCCATGACCACACCTCATCAACACGCTATTTTTGCCTTGTAATATAGCCAAATTTGGCTATGTTCATTCAACAAGTTGAAAACGAACATTCCAAAAAAAGCCGATCTGAGCATCGACCTTCCCTGGAGAACCCATGATCCCAACCCCGACCACAGGTATTCATAAAGAGCAGATCAAATACCTGATCCGACGGTGCGGATGGAATCTGACTGACCTTTCTGTACATTGGGGATTTCAGAGATCGGCGATCTCAAAAACCCTCAACACGCCGTGGCCAGAAATCGAAAGCCGGATTGCCCAATTTTTGGGGCAACCCCCAATGACAATATGGCCAGATCGTTATGACCAGGACGGCATCCCCTTAAAGGGAAATCCTACTAAACGAAATGATACCAGACAAATGCTTCCGCACAACGATCATTTTGATGGAGCGTTGTAACACGATGGCGAAAAGAACGTCAAAAACAACACCTCACCCAAATCAGTTGAACCTGTTTGCGAGGATGGCCGGGATTGAATTAACTGAGGTTCCCCAAAAACCCGAAAGAACAACAACCAGCAGGCTGGATTGCCGTAAGGCCACACGGCAATGGTTAACATCATCGATCAAGCAATCAGGCAAATCCCGTGAATTAATCGCTGAGATGTTGAGCGCCACAACCGGCATCAAAATTTCCAAAGACAATTTGGACATGTGGACAAAGGACAGCCATCCAAGTGATGTGCCTGCGCACTTTATTGCATCATTGACTGTAATTTTGGGCTCGAATTTCTTGGACTGGTTTGCCCAAAGAGCGGGTTGTCGGATTGCAGGGACCGAGCAACTTCAGATGGCCCGGATTGGCCAGATGATCGCCATTCAACATTTCGCCGATGAACAAATAAAAGAACTGATTGCCGACCTTCCGCTTATGAAACAGGGACATCACTGATGGTGGAACTGGCCGCATTCCAAATTGCCCGACTGCGCGGTGTGACACCACGAGCAGTCAGAATTTGTGCAAAGAAAAATAAATGGCCCTATCGAGAAAAGAAAGGTCGGGGTGGTGCCCAACGTTTTTACAAACTGACTGAACTTCCTGTTGATATTCAGAGTATCTATCTTGAAAAAATGTGTTCATCCCTACACTCACCCGCCGACGCAATTTCCGTCACACCCCTGATCCCACAAAACACCTCTGATCTCAAGCATTGGCAACGCTCTGTTGTGGACGGGCGGGCAGGCGTCCTGCGAACTATAAACAGTTGGGTTCTTGAAGCTGGAATTACGCAGGGGAAGGCAATTTCCAGGCTTCTTGAAATGATCAAGAACGGCAATCTACCCGAGCATCTGGAACAACTGATTTTGGCTGCCAATGGCCGCGCCGGGGGCAAACTGAAACTCTCCCGCGCCACCGTTTATAACTGGATCAAAGCCCAAAATACCCAAGGCGTGGCAGGTCTTGCGCCGAATGACGGCAATCCGGGGCTGACCATCCCGGACTGGGCCGACCCCCTATTGTCACTCTACGGCGACCCGAGGAAACCGTCTCTCGCAGCCGTTATGGAAAAGCTTCCCAAAAGTTTACCCAAGGGTTTGGAACGGCCCAGTTACGACGCCGCACGTCGCTTTCTCAAGTCCCTCACCGCCGTAACCCGCCACACCGGGCGCATGGGACCACGCGATCTGAAAAGCCTGAAGGCCTACGTAAAACGCGACGTGTCGGAACTCTGGCCCGGCGCGGTCTACGCCTCCGATGGTCATACCTTCAAGGCGGAAGTTCAACACCCAATCCATGGTGGTCCCTTCCGCCCGGAAGTCACCCCGGTTATTGACGTTTACACCCGTCGTATCGTCGGCTGGTCGGCGGGGCTGGCGGAAAGCACCTGGACGGTTCTGGATGCCGCGCGGCATTCGTTCATGACGTCGTCACTATGCGACATCTGGTACACGGACAATGGTTCGGGTTTCAAAAACAAGGTCATGCGGGCACCGTTGATTGGCTTCATGGCCCGATGGTCAGTCACCTGCAAAAACTCTCTTGCCTATGGGTCTCAGGCCCGTGGCGTTATTGAGCGCTGGCATCAAACCATGACCAAAGCGGCCAGGGAACTGCCTACCTATATGGGCAAGGATATGGACGCCGAGGCGAAGCAAAAAGCGTTCAAAATCACCCGTGCCGATATGAGGCGGTTTGGAAGCTCAAAACTGTTGTTGGGCTGGCCAGAATTTCTTGAGTACGTTCAATCTGTAACAGACACCTATAACGACCGCCCGCATAGCAGCCTTCCGCGCATCCGCGACGCCGTTACCTTCAAGCGTCGCTATATGACGCCTAACGAAGTTTGGCAAAAAAGCATCGACGAAGGTTGGCAACCCGATCCGGTTACCGAAGCCCAGGCCGATGACATGTTCCGGCCCTACGAAATCCGCAAAACCAATCGCGCCCTCGTATCGCTGTTCGGCAACGAATATTTCGGCGGCAATGCGTTGGAGGCCTTCCATGGTGAAGAGGTCATGGTTGGGTATGACGTACACGATGCATCGAAGGTGTGGGTTCGTGAACTGATCCGAAATGCCGACGAAATCTGCGAGGGCCGTCTGATCTGTACTGCCGAATGGGGCGGAAATCGCCAAAGTTATTATCCCGTCAGTGTTGCTGAACAGGCCCGCGACAAACGGTTGGCTGGCCGGATCAAACGTCTTGATGTGCACAAAGCCGAGGCCTTGGCCGAACGGCACTCCAATCCATTGATTGAAATGGGTGGCGAGACACCAATGACAGAGACGGAATCGGCGATGGCCGACGCCATGTTCGAGAAACTGGAGAACCCGTTAGAGCCGGTGTCCTCTGTCACGTCGATTAACGGGCGACCGGTATTTCATGATGATCTGGAATTTGCTGTGTGGGCAGAAGCAAACCCCACCGCGTTGACCAGAGAAGATTACCAACTCCTCAGTGAATTAATGAATACAAGACCCTTCCGAATCCTGCTTGAAACGGAAGGGGTGGACATTCCCCAACTCTCAGATGTGGCAAGAAAAGGAGCGGCGTAATGCGAGACGTCTTTGTGAAAACAGAAAATACCAAACGATTTTTGACTGCACTTTCGGTCCTGGAAGATCGTGGTGCGGAAGAAGCCTGCTTGATGGTCATTGATGGCGATCCGGGCGTTGGAAAAACTGGTTTAGCCAAGTGGTTCTCCATACAGGAACGCTGTGTTTATCTCCGCGCTAAGAAAGAATGGAAACCCGGTTGGATGATGCGGGAGCTTATTCAAAACATCACCACGGAACCCCCCGAATGGTCGTTCGAGAAAATGTACAAACAGGCGCTGGAAGTTCTGAGCCAACGGGCTCACAACGCCCAAAGTAATGGCGAAATGTTCGCTGTGATTGTCGATGAGATTGACCACATCGCCCGTTCCGCCAGATTGCTGGAAACGCTTCGCGACCTCTCTGACATGCTGGAAATTCCTTTCATCTTCGTTGGCATGGACCGGGTTCGTCACAAGTTCACCCGGTTTCCGCAGATCGCCAGCCGCGTCGGCCAATACGTTGAATTTCAGGCGGCGACGCGGAAGGATGTTGCTGCCATGGTCGCCGATCTCTGCGAGGTCGAAGTCAGAGATGACCTGATCCAGTTGCTGCACGACGTTGCTGGCGGGCATATCCGCGAAATCAAGGATGCCCTCAAAAACATTGAACGGTTTGGCAAGCGCAACGCCAAACCGGTGGGCATCACCGATATGGCTGGCGAGGTGCTGTTCTATAACCGTCGCGATGGCGCGCCGGTTAAGGTACGGGGCCTCTGATGCCCAAACCCGGCGACCTGCAAATCCGGCTCCTTAAAGAGGTCGGCCCCGATCAATGCCTGACCATTGATGTCTTGGCCGACGCCATGCAAACCACACGTCACATCGTTTCACTGGTCGCCACGCGACTGATAACGCGCGGATATCTGGAACGCGCCGAGATTGGCTGTTTTCGCCTTACAGGCGAGGGGAAAACTGCCTTGGCAGAAGGTCGTAAAATCACCTCGGGGCCGATAGGCCCGCACACCGGTGTGCGGAAACCAAACAGGAACTCGACCCTCAGGAAACGCCTGTGGAACGCCATGAGGGTGCTGGGGAAATTCACCATTAGCGATCTGGTCTCGAACGCCGCACGCGGAGAGGAAAAGGACGCCTATAACAACGCCCGCCGATACGTCCGGGGGCTGGATCGGGCAGGGTATTTTCGAAACCTGCGCGGCGTCAAGGGGAACTCCCTGACGTCGAACAACCTGAAGCGGTTTGCGTTGATCCGTAACAGCGGCCCCGAAGCGCCGATGTTGCGCCCCAGCAAGTCAGAAGTCTATGACCCGAACACCGGCGAGGCGCACCCATGGATTGGTTAGGAATCCTGCGCACCAAGCGTGATGAGCTTGGATCATCTGAACTAGTCGGCAAGATGATCGGATACAAAGGATCGTCCGTGCGCCTCGTATTGCTCGGAAAGTATCCCGGAAAAACAGACAAGATTGCCGCCGCCGTGCTGGCCAGACTGGCTAACCGTATCGTCTGCCCGCATCTGAAATCAGATATCACGCCTGATGAATGCAACATTTTCTCGGGGCGCGCCATGCCACTTTCCGATCCCCGCGCCCTTCGCCATTGGCGGGCCTGTTCGGCCTGCCCGGCCAATTCCAATCTGGAGGCGGCGGAATGAAACGTCAACCATCAGGATCAATTCGCTGGCATGATGGCCACTCTGAACACGTCGCCCAGGTGATGGCCTATCGCCACCTGCCAAAAGACGCATGGCTCGTGATCATGAAAGATACTGAAGAGACGACTTGGGTTGGGGTTTTTCGCATCTCTGTCCGCGACGAAAATCTCTACGAGGCCATCGTCGCGCCCACATCCATCGAACAGGCCATTACCATCGCCAGTGAGGCCATCGTTGATCCGGAGGGCAGGCCCGCGCACCGGATTTTCCCGTTCAGTGACGCCGCCACGGCCAAGGCGCTAGCCGCCACGGTCATCGCCTATCTCGGCCCCGATCTGGAGGGCTGGCTGACACTTAACACTGAACCGGCAAATGACCGGATCGGAGGTGCGGCATGACACGCCGCCGCCGTCAAATTCGCCTGCGGAACTATATCCGCTATCTGATTTCAATTCCCCTCGGCGTGGTCGCGGCCTTTTTGGCCGTTCTCAGAAACCGTCATCAGCAAAGGAGAACCCAATGACGGAGACCACACCCATCGAAACGACGCAGGAAGCCAATCGGGCCATGACCAAGGTCGGCAAACTGCGGGCAAGGCTGGACACCTTGGAAGCAGGCCGCGATACCGAAATGCAAAAAATCGCAAACGCACACAACCCGAAAATCGAAAAAGCCAAAGCCGAGCTGGCGGCTGCTGAAGCTGGCCTCGAACAATGGGCCACTGAAAATCGTGACACCATCTGCCCGGAAGGTACCAAGACCGCCAAACTCCGGGCCGGTGAGATCGAATTCAGGAAAGGCGCATTGACGGTTCAGGTTGATGGTGACCGGTTGGACAGCATCATCAAGACCCTTCGTGAACGTCGCCTCAATCAGTGCGTTATCACCAAATCATCTGTCGACAAGACGGCGCTGAAAAAGGTCACCGACAAGGCGCAAGGAATTGAGGGTCTCGCCTTCATACAGAAAGAAACCGTCAATATCCGCCCTGTTACTGGCGATACGCCGACAACTGGCGGAGGTGACGACTGAACGGCAACTGATAGAGCCCACAGCCGGACAGGTCACGGTCATTCGTGACCTGTCCGGTTGGCCCCCGGCGAAATCGTTTGCCCGACCTTCGCCGGGGGCATCCAGTTTCAACACAGGAAAAGGAGATGATCGACAATGCAACCCGCAACAGCCACGACGCAAGATTTACGAATCGCATTGCAAAATCTCACTGTTGTCACTGCAGGCGTGGTCTCTCGTCTTCGCCGACCTGCGCAACGCAAAGAGGTTGTGCAAGCGCTCGCGGATGCGAATCGGGTTCTGGATGCCGAATTTACATCACCGCCGCCGAGCACATTGGTGTCAGCCGCTGACGCCGCCGACGAAGAGGCCCGCAAACAACCTGGCTATCGCGCCGATCTGGAAGGATAGACCATGGCTGTAAGTCCCCAACGACGAAAACTGCTTGGCGCTGTGCACGCCACAGCCAAGGCCCGAGGTCTCGACGAAGACAGCCGCCGCGATCACATGGAACAGTTAACCGGTCACCGGTCGGCTGCCAAGTGTAGCGACGCGCAACTGAAATCAATCATCAGCGATCTCAACGGCAACAAGGGGCGAGGCACAAGCCGTCAGACCCACGCAAAAATCCGAGCGTTGTGGTTTTCGCTGTGGAACCTCGGATGGGCCGAAAGCCCCGCCAAGGAAGTGCAGAACGCCTTTGTTAAACGTCAAACCGGCATCGACCTGTTGACATGGATCGATGACAGTCAGGCGCGTCAGGTGATTGAAGCGCTCAAGGCCATCGCCGAGCGTGAATGTGGCGTCGACTGGTCTGAAATCAAAATTGCCACCGACAGGGGACATAACAAGCTCCCAAAATACCTGTCTGATCGAATTCGAGTAGTCCAGGCCCAGTGGAGCCGCCTTAACGATTTGGGGACCATCCGTATCGCCAGTGAAGCGGCACTCATTCAGTGGGCCAAGGGCCGCAACATCATCCCCAATGACCGCGCCCTACACCAGTTCGAAGTCAAGCACCTGGACGAAGCCCAGCGCCTTCTTGGCCGCTGGCTCAGGGGTGCGTTGAAGAGGACGGACGCCTGTACAGAAACGAATGCAGGATTTTTGAATTACGCCGGAAGGAAAAGGGAAGCTAATGACAAATTCAATACGTGATTTCGTCCGCAAAAAGCCAAAACCCACAGTGGAAGAGGCGTTGGATTTTGCCCGATCCGTAATGATGGAAAAGGGCGTGGATGTTAACTGGGGGCCGTATCAGTTCAGAGACGGAATGTCCCTGACAAACGCAAAAACCGCTCTTGAAATCCATGCGGTGGACACTTCGGAAGTGATGGCGCTTGAGATGGTCGACTACGCCCTCGAAGCCTAGATGCGAGATTGACAATGAACCCACCCCTCAAACACCTGTCCACGCCGAGCGACGCGCTCGACTTTCTGAAATCCGGCGAACTCGGAGAAACCGCTGTTTATCACGTCGGAAATCTTCTGTCCCCGGTCGCGCCCGTCAAGCGATCAGTGGCAAAACTGTTGATGCAATATGCGCGGTGCAAGCGGGTCTACCTCACTCAAAGTAGGTCTTTACCGGGCACCTACATTTACCGCGTCACGCTCCCGAAAGACAAAAGGTATCGCATCGGAGGTGACGCTTGATGACACTGTTCACCGGCATCGAATGGGCGACCCATACGGTCAATTTCTGGATCGGCTGCACGCCGCAATCCGCCGAATGTTCCGACTGTTATGCGCTCAAGCATGATCGTCGTTTTAACGGGCTGAAGTACTGGGGGCGTCATCGCCCCCGTCTTGAGGTAAAGGGCGGCCCTGCAGAACTGCGCAAGGCCAATCGAATGGCCCCGGTCTCCGGTCCCCGGCCCATCGTGTTCATTAATTCAATGTCTGATTTCTTCGACATCGATGTCGACCCGGACCGGCGTGCCCGTGCATGGGACGTGATCCGCGAATGCGACCGCGTTGTCATCATCATTCTGACCAAACAAGCCCAAAATATTCCCGGCATGTTACCCGATGACTGGGGCAATGGCTGGAACCATGTGTGGCTCGGATTTTCGGCAGGCACCAAAAAATTATTCCATCAACAAGCATCGCATTTGTTCAACGTACCAGCGGCAAAATACATCTGGTCTGCGGAACCCGTGATGGAGTTGATCAACGCGACCCAGTTCCTAATTTCAGGACCGTTTTTTTTCGATTGGGTCATGATCGGTGGACGGTCCAAAACGCACCATCCAACGCATCTGGAAGGCTTGGCTGTTTTAGTCGACCAATGTAGAGCTGGAGGCGTTCCCGCCTTCGTTAAACAGCTAGGCCAGAATCCCGCCTACGAATGCAAACCGTGGCCGATCTCCGACCCCAAGGGTGGTAACTACGACGAATTTCCCGAATGGCTCAAATGCCGTCAGTTCCCGGCAGGTGCCCATGCCTGAATACCGGCGAACTCTTGACTACCCTCATGAGCGGGCCTGTCGCAGGCATGCCATTCGACGCGCATGGGAGCGGTGCGGCTTGGCGCTGGCCATGCCTGATGTGAAAACCATCGAAGGTATCATCGACGCTGGACGTGCCGTATTGATCCGTTCCGGCGAAACCAACCGCCCGGTTTTCAAGGTTCCTTATCGCAAATTACAACTTTTCGTCTGTTATGACCTGACCCTCAAATCCGCTGTAACGTTTCTCACCTCGGCACAAGCCCACCGACCCTATCCCGGCCCAAAACGCAAAAGCCGCATGACATGACCATGCCGAAATTCAAAACCGGCAGAGATTGCCCGCCGATGCTGTTTTTCAAGATCATGGCGCTGACGGGACGCGAGCGCCCGTTTTTTCATCTTGAACCGAGCGGCGTGTTTCTGGTCTCGCCATACCGACCCGGATCGGCGCTGATCGTAATATACACATGGTGGCAAACCTTTCTCCTTGGGATCGGACTGGTCGGTTCTGCTTTGTGGTTGCTCGCCGTTCAGGTTGGTGTGGGTTTGAGCGTTCGCTTTGGCCTTTTCGATCTGGCTAACTCCATCCTGCGGAGAGCGCGTCAGTGATTAGTTCGACGTCATATGGCCTCAAGCAGATCGCCGAAAAAATTTCCGCCAGGGCGGCTCATGCGCTGGTTGAGCATTTCGGCGGCACGGTAGTTGAGGTGCCGTTAAAGGCCAAGCGCAACCATCCCTTGACTAAAAAACTTGGCAAGGAAATGGCCGCTGAACTGGTTTTTCATTTTGCCGGGTCGCGGTTCTATATCCCCCGCTTCTTCGTCAATCCGATTTTTGAAAATGCGCGAAGAATTCAAACCCTTGATGATGGATCGCGTACAGTTACCACCGTCGCTCGTGAAGCCGATGTCACCGAACGCACGGTTTACAAACATCGCGCAAAAGTGCGAGGGTCGGAACCCGAAGACGGCCGTCAACCCTCGTTGTTTCACGGGAAAACATGAACCGTTCAGGGATGACCTGACACCTGCGCCACCGTAGGTTGGTGTTCATGGAAACCTTCGCACACGTCTTGCCTTTTGTCCTCAAACACGAGGGCGGTTTTTCCGATCATCCCGCCGACAAGGGCGGGCCGACAAAGTACGGCATATCCCTTCGTATGGCGGTGAAGCTAGGCGATATCGATGGCGATGGTCGACTGGACTTCGACATCGATGGAGATGGTGATGTGGATGCTGACGACATCCGGCAAATGAACGCAATCACTGCGGGACGTTACTATCGTCAGCTCTGGGCGCGTCGCCGTCTTGATGAGGTTACCAATCAACACATCGCCGCCAAAATCTTTGACCTGATGGTGGTGTCCGGTTTCAAGGGATCAAGCCATATTGTGCAGCGCGCACTTCGCGCTTGTGGGACGGCCGTCCTCGAAGACGGCATCATGGGATCGGGCACGATCCAGTCCATCAATCTTTACACCGGCAACATGCTGCATCGCGCGTCGCATGTTCTTTTCGTCGCCACCTGCGCCGAAGCCGCCGGTTTCTTCCGTTCGCTTCAGTCTTCAAATTTTGAGGCGGGCTGGCTTCGACGCGCGTATGACAGACCGGAAGGTTATCTTTATGAACATTTCTAAAATCTGCATTGCCGTCGCGGCGGCATTGGCCCTGATCAGCGGGTGCACCGCTACGCGTGATTTCACGCTGGGTAACGCGACCACCCAGGATCAACGCGCCTACAGGGCGATGCTTGTCTATACGGAACTGGCCAATCTGGCCGAAACCAAGGCACCAGCCCAACTGGAGCGGGCGGCTTTTGGGGCCATCACCGCCTTGCATCTGGCCGCGCTGGACAAGGCGACGTCGGCAAAGTTCGAGGTGGTTGCGAAAAGCGTGCGCAACCAGCTGCGGTTGCTGGCGGCGGGTTCGGAAATCAAAGGCCTTCCGTTTTATGATCTGAAATCGGCGGCCTTGCACCTTGCCCGAACGGGAGCGGTCACCGCTGAGCCAATCCTGCGTATCCGCCGAACCATGAACGCCATGAGCGCCGAGGCGCGTGGTCCAACGGTGGAAGAATGGGAGGCGGCTGTCGAGGCCGCCAGCGAAATCCACGCCCGAATCCAGCGCCGGGGATAACCGTGACTGGCACATCCATCGCCGCAGATGCTTTGGCTGTCGACCTGCTTAAATGCAGGTTGGCGGCCTTGGCCTATGAGCGGGATAAAACCCGCCTCGGCGACGCGTTGTGGGCGCTTGGATTTTCAGAAGTTGAGCGGGTTGCCGACCCGGCCACGAATACCCAGGGTTATTTCACCTGGGGGCAAACACCGGCAAAAGCCTATCTGGTATTCCGGGGGACCGAGAAGAACTTTGCCGATATTCTGACAGACCTCAAGTTTCGAAAAGAACCGCTCGGATTGCCTGTTAACAGGATCAATGTGCATCGCGGTTTTAAAACGGCCTTTAACGGCGTCTACGGACACTGCCTGTCGCGGTGCGTGAAACTGTGGAACAGAGGATTTGAGATCGAAGCTGTTGGTCATTCTCTCGGCGGTGCCCTGGCGATCCTCGCCGGGTACAATGATCTGGCAGACTACGTAACGACCTTTGGCGCACCCCGCGTTGGCAATACCAAATTCGCGACCGTCCTATCCGATTTCTGCATCCACCGTCGTTACGTACATGATGCGGACATCGTGCCTCGGGTGCCGTTTTTGGCGCTCGGGTTCCGCCATGATGGCCCAGCGCTGTTCTTCGATTACAGCGGGCAACTTCATGCCGATGCCGGAATCTGGAAAGAGATGTCCGGCTTGGTGCAAAGTTATCTGAATTGGGATTTTAAACATGGCAACGTTCGAGCGTTTACCGATCACAGAATCGGAGGCTACATCGACTGTCTTGAAAATCTGATCACCCCTAAAGGTCATCAACGGAGTAGCGTTTCATGAGTGAAGAAACAATCAATCAACTTCACCAGATGGTCGGTCGACTCCAGGGTGAGATGACCGGTATCAGGACGAGCGTCTCCAATATTGAAACCTCCGTTGGGTCAATTGATGACCGGCTGCTGTCGGTCGAGAAAAAATCTGCCGTCAATGGAGCCGTCTCGGGCGGCGTTGTCGGCGTTGCCGTCGCTCTGATCACTACGGCTTTCAAGGCGGGATGATCACGTGCATGGCCCGGAAAAACGCGCCGCTGTCAGGGCTGCATTCGTTCATCGCCGTTTGCCGTTGGGGGCATCTGCCAAAGACGCCGGTGTGCCGGTGTCGACAGCCCGGAAGTGGAAAAACAAAGCGAGGTCAGACGGCGACGACTGGGACAAGGCCCGCGCCGCATCGGCCATGGCGGGCGGTGGAAATGACAGTCTGCTTCTGACCCTGATTGAGGACTTTGTTCGCCTTCACCAGTCCGTAATTGACGATCTCGGCAAGGCCGAAGACGTAAGGCCAATCGATAAAGCCAAAGCGCTGTCAAGTCTGGCCGACGCCTTTTCCAAAACCATGTCCGCCGCTGGTCGGGTTGCGCCGGAAATTTCCGAACTGGCCGTCGCCCAGGATGTGTTGCAACGGTTTGGCCGCTTCGTTCATGACAACCACCCGGAACATGGACCCGCTTTCCTCGAAGTGCTCGAACCCTTCGCCTCCGTATTGGCGGCGCATTATGGTTAGCAAAGTCACGCGAAACGAATTCAGGAAGAACATCGCCGAATATGCCCGGCAGTTTCAATTGTTCGTCGAAACTTCGGTGGCCGGGTTCGATCCCGATCCGCAAGCCCGCGCCAAACGGCTGAAGAAAGCCGAGACTGATTTCTGGTTTTTTGCCCGCACCTACTTCCCTCATTATATCCGGGGAAAAACGGGCGGTCCCGCAAATGGAACAGATCCGATACCGCCTTCGGCATTTCATCGCTGGCTGTTCAAAAATCTGCCCGCCGTATTGGACAAGCCAGAGAGTTCAACGCTGGCGCTGGCCGCTCCACGAGGCGAATCCAAATCCACTTATGTGTCATTGATTTTTCTGATCTGGTGTCTGGCGTATCGACGCAAGCGTTATGCCGTCCTGATCATGGATACCTACGAGCAGGCCGCTGTCCATCTCGAAGCCATCAAGGCGGAACTGGAGCGCAACCCGCGTCTGGGCGTGGACTTCCCCGATCTGACCGGTAAAGGCCGGGTCTGGAATGAAGGTGTGATTGTCACGCGCACAAGCCTCAAGGTCCATGCGCGGGGCGGCGGTCAGAAGGTGCGCGGTCTCAAGCATGGTCCCTACCGTCCCGACCTGGTTGTTCTTGATGACATCGAAAATGATGAGAACGTTCAGAACCCCAAACAACGAGACAAACTACAGGGCTGGCTGAACAAGGCCGTCGAAAACCTTGGCGAGGCCGGTGAAAAAACCGACATCCTCTATGTCGGCACGATCCTGCATTATGACTCCGTTCTGGTCCGCACCCAGGCGAACCCATTGTGGCAGTCCGTGACGTTTTACGCCATCAACCGCTGGCCCGATAACATGACGCTGTGGGACCGCTGGGAAGAAATTTTGCACAACGATGGTGAACGCGCCGCCGATCTCTTCTATCAGAAAAACCGGATGACCATGGAGGCCGGGGCGGAAGTTTCATGGCCGGAAAAGCGTCCCCTCTATTTCCTGATGAAGACACGATTTCGGGTCGGCCATGACGCTTTCGACAGCGAGTTTCAGAATGACCCGGTATCCGGAGACCGGACCTTCACGGAATTGACGTTCTGGGTCGAGCGGTTAAGCGACTGGCTGTTTTTCGGTGCCTGCGATCCCAGTCTCGGCAAACGTGGCGAAGGGCGTGATCCGTCCGCTATTCTGGTTGGCGGCTTCAGCATGGAAACGGGAATTCTGGATGTTGTTGAGGCCGACATTCGCAAGCGCGTACCGGACATCATCATATCCGATGTCATCAGTTTCCAGCGTCAGTATCGATGTCTTCAGTGGGCGATTGAGAGCGTTCAGTTTCAGGAATTCTTCAGAACCACTCTGGTCAACCGATCTGCCAGAGAGGAATACGCCACACCTGTTCCGGCAGTACCCTACGTCTCAAGCGTCGATAAGGATTTGCGGATCGCCGCCATCCAGCCGCATACGGTTAACGGTCTGATCCGCGTCAACCCCAATCACAAGACACTGATTTCCCAACTCAAGCACTGGCCGAAAGCCGATCATGACGATGGCCCGGATGCGCTGGCCATGCTGTGGTGGGTGGCGACGAACTTCGGCCATCCGTCACAGATTACCTCCAGTGGCAAGCGCCGGGCGACTAGCCAGCTCGGCAGTTTCATAGGAGGTTGACAGGAGGAAAGATGGCCGAAGAAAACAACGCCACAGACGACACCACAAAGGCCGGTATGCTGGGCCGCGAGGTCGCGACCAGCCGCCGCAATATCTATATTGATCGGTTCTCCGGCCTGCTGAGGCCCACCGATGAAACCCTGATTGAGCGCGGCCATGGCCGGGGCCTCAAGATTTATGACGAGGTGGAGCGCGACCCTCACATCTATGCCGTGTTGCAGAAACGCAAGATGGCCGTTGTCGCTCGTGAATTTGAAGTCAAGGCCGCATCTGAAGATGCGCTGGATAAGGCGGCGGCGGAACTGGTTGAGGAAAATCTTCGCGCCATTTCCTTTGACCGTATCTGTCTGGAGCTTCTCGACGCCATCCTCAAGGGTTTCGCCGTTGGGGAGGTCATGTGGGAAATCAACGACGGACGGCTGTGGATCGCCGACGTTAAAAAGCGAGACCAGCGGCGCTTCATTTTTGACGATGAGGAAAACCTTCGGCTGCTGACGTGGGAGAATATGCTGAAGGGTGAAGAATTGCCCGCCCAAAAGTTTGTTGTTCATCGCTTCAATCCGCGTGACAGCGATCCTTACGGCCTTGGCTTGGGTCATCGTCTTTTCTGGTACGCCTGGTTCAAACGACAGGGGGTCGCTTTCTGGCTGACTTTCTGTGAGAAGTTCGGCGCCCCCACAACAGTCGGCGAATACCCCGCAGGTCAGGATCATTTACGTGATGCGGTTCTGGAGGCGGCGGCGGCGGTCTCCAGCGAAACCGCCGTGGCGATCCCCACGGGCACGGTTTTGACGTTACTGGAGGCCCAGCGTGGCGGCAACGGGCTGACTTACGATCAGCTTTGCCGCTATACGGATGAACAGGCGTCGGAATGTGTTCTCGGTGAAACCCTGACCACCAATATCGGCAAGGTCGGCTCAAAGGCGGCGGCGTCCACGCACGATGACGTGCGCGAAGAATTGACAGACGCCGACGCCGATCTGTTGTCCGATACACTTGAAGAAACGTTTATCAAATGGCTGGTCGATGTCAACTTCCCCGGTGCCCGGTGTCCCCGCGTCAGACGGATCAAGGAGGAAGACTTGAGTGAAGAAGCCGCGCTGGAGAAATGGCGGGCCGAAATTGTCGAGACCTATAACAATGCCGGATATTCCATCCCTCAACACCTCGTGGATAAATGGTATGCCGAGGAACTGGTCAGACTTCCCATCGCCTTTAGCGGAACTGGCTCGGAACCGGTACCGGCCTTCAGCGAAAGCGATGAGAGTTTGGCGACATCGCCGGAACGCGAAGCCACGGATGCTCTGGTCGATCAGCTTGAACGCGCCCTGGGTGAAGAAACCGATCAGCTTGTCGGCCTTGTTCACGATGCCGTATTCGCGGCCTCGGATGCTGATGATCTGACCCGCCGTTTGCTGGAGATCGAAGCGGACCCGACAAGGCGGCGTGACGTTATCGCCCGCGCCATGATACTGGCCGATCTGACCGGGCAGGACAGTGATGACCAAGAAACTTAAGAAACCTAAACCGCTGGGGTTGGGTCTGCCTTTCGAAGAGGCCATCCAAACCTTCCGCCAGAAGGTGCGGTTGCCAACTCAAGCCTGGACCGATCTCTGGGAAGGCATGCATGCGCGGGCCTTTGTCGTCGCCGGGGCGCAATCGGATGCCTTGCTGGGTGATTTTCAACAGGCGCTCATGAAGAATATGGAAGACGGTCGCACACTGGCCGATTTCCGAAAGGACTTCGATACCATCGTCGCCCGGCACGGCTGGTCATATAAGGGAGAGCGCGGCTGGCGGTCCAAGACCATCTATCACACCAACATGCGCCAAAGCATGCAGGCCGGGCGCTGGAAACAAATCCAGCGGACCAAAAAGACCCGACCGTATCTCGGCTACAGATCGGTGCTTGGACCGCATACCCGAGCCGAACATGCAAGCTGGCACAACACCGTCCTGCCCGTCGATGATCCATGGTGGAAAACCCACAACCCCATGAACGGCTGGGGCTGCCTATGTGTGGCCATTCAGTTGTCAATTCGTGATCTCAAGCGATATGGGCTGAAGGTTTCCAAGACCGCGCCGAAGATCGAGCTGGAAACCCGGACCATCAATACGCCGTCCGGGCCGTTATCGGTTTCAGTGCCGAAGGGCGTTGATCCGGGTTTCGCCTACAATCCCGGTGAAGCGGCATGGGGCACGCAAATTTCCGAAAACAGCATGGCCGCATGGAGGGCGCAAGGCGCCAAGGCGTGGGAGCCTTTGGACACCGACACATGGCGAACCCTGAACCGGCCAGAACGAATTCCTGTGGATAAACCCGCCGCCCGTCTGGGTCCCAAGGTGAAGTCGACGGTTGATCTGCAGCGCCGTATCGAGGCTACTTTGGGCGGCGAAGAAAAGATATTTGAATTGCCGGATGGCTCGCCTCTGCTGGTTAACGCCAAGGCGCTGGCCGAACATATGCCGCTGGAGCGGGCACCCATGGCATCTTTGTTGCCTGAGTTGATCGAAAATCCCCACGAAATCTGGATCAGGTTTGAACGTCATCGTGGAACCGGGCAGGTGCAATTGCGAAAGCGGATGATCAAGGCGGTCAACGTCGGCAAGGATCGCGTCTTGCTTCTGGTTGCCCAGGCGGTGGAGGGGCGGTTCGAGGCGTGGACCGCTTTTCTGACCCGTGATTTCAGCAACGTACAGCGTCAACGCGCCGGGCGTCTGGTCTATGCCCGCGACCTGGACAATACCGAACGATGAGATGGGGGCCTGGGTGGGAAGCGGCCACCCGGCCAAAAGACGTTTTCAGGTCGGCACCGCGTCTGCCTTGTGACCCTCAGTCCATAACCTGATCTTACGCCAAATTTCCGGCGCTTTCAACGTTTCCCGAAAAATGCGCCGTGGTGCCTGATGCACTACATCTAGGCATGGTACAGGCTAAAATCCCACTATAGGCCGTTAACCCCCCGTTAAAGTCGCCCACAGGGCATATTTTTGCGCTGCCTGATCCCCCAAGTTTGACATCCACACCTGTTTCGGGCGATGCTTCGATTCGTCGACGGCATCCCTTGGCGCGGACAGCCGCCTCCCCATACGCATTGATCAAAACATCCCTGAATCCTTCAGGGTGGTTATCCGTGCGCCCATCCTTCATCGTCCCAATCATCCAAACGCGGGATAGAGCAGCCCGGTAGCTCGTCTGGCTCATAACCAGAAGGTCACAGGCTCAAATCCTGTTCTCGCAACCAAAGCCGGATCAACGGAGATCGGAAATGAAGAACTGACATGCCGCAAGCCATCGCCCTCACCGCAGAACGCCAGATCGAAATTTTCCGCACCGGCACTCATCGTCCAATGCGTGGTCCGGCGCTTGTGGTGGACGGTGCCATGCTGCAGGAAGTAGCGTCCAGTTACGACGCCGCCAACCATGAAGCCCCGCTGGTTATCGGGCATCCCGCCCTGGATGATCCGGCACGCGGTTGGGTCAAGGGGCTGCATGTCGATGGTGACCGGTTGGTTGCCACTGTTGATGAAGTCCAGACCGCATTCTCTGAAGCTGTCCGCGACGGCCAGTTCAAGAAAATTTCGCCGTGGCTGTATCCTCCTAGAGACCCTGCAAATCCGACACCCGGCAAGTGGCACCTGAAGCACGTTGGTTTTCTGGGGGCCAAGATACCCGCCGTCAAGGGCTTGCGGCCCGTGCAGTTTGCCGGTGATGACGAAGGCGCTGTCGGTTTTGAGTTCAGCGAGGGCGGCGGTCAACTCTTCAGAAATGTTGCCGACATTTTCCGCTCCATGCGCGATTACATGATCGAGCAAGACGGCAAAGACGCTGCTGACAGCGTATTGCCTGACTGGCGCATCGAATGGCTTCGGGAAGCGGCCGACCGTCTGGATGACGATGCGGATTCCGCAAATGCTTTCACAGAGCCCAACCTTGATAAGGAGACAGTCAACATGGCCGATACGCCTGCAACCCCCACCGCCGAAGAACTGGCGAAACGCCAAGCCGAACTGGACACACGCGAACAGGAAACCAAAAAACGCGAAGCCGCATTCGCCGAACGCGAATCCGTCGCCCGTACCGCCGAAAACGAAACCTTCGTCGATGGCCTGATTGAGGCCGCCCGCTTGCCGTCCGGCATGCGTGGGGAGGTTTTGGCCTTCATGGAAGCGATTGACGGCGGCGACGCCTTTGCATTCGGTGAAGGCGATGACGACGAAAACCTGTCTGCCGTCGATGCCTTCAAGCGCATTACCGACAAACTGCCGGTACTGGTCAGTCTGGAGGAAGCCGCTGGCTCAAGCAAACACATGTCTATCCAATCAGGTTACGCCTTCGCCGCACCCGGTGGTTTCGAAATCGATATCGACGGCGTTGAATTGGATCAACAGGCCAAGGCCTACCAGAAGCAGAACCCCAACACCCCATATCTGGACGCCGTCAAGGCCGTCCAATCCGCCTAACCTGAAAAGGAGAGACCCTTGCAAAACCGCTCACTTCACGACGAGACCCTCCGCGCCAGCGGTGCTGTCTCCAAATGCCGAGGCGTCGGTTACGATGGCGCGCAGGCGACCGTTCAGGGCCAGAAGGTCCTGGGTGTTTCCGTAACAGACGCCGCCGCTGGCGCATTGTTCGCGGCAACCTGCATCGGCACCGCCATCATCGAATCCGGCGCTGTCATTGCCAAGGGTGACGCTCTGATCGTCGATGCCCTGGGACGCGCCATTCCGGCATCGCCACTGGGGGTCGTTGCCGGTGCCGTGGCGATGACGTCGAGCGCGGCGAACGGCGCTGTGCTTTCCGGTGCCACCCTTCCCGATTTCGTTTTCGCCGATGCTCTGGAGGCAGCGGACGTGTCGGGTCGTTTCATCGAAATCAAACTGCGTTAGGAAGGAGAGGCACACATGCCCGCACCCAGCAATATGAATACATCCCAGGCCCGCGTTATTGACCCGGTCCTGTCCAACCATGCGAGAGGTTATCGCCACGCCGGTCGTGTCGGTCATTTTCTTTTTCCGTATGTCCACATTCCGGTTCGTGGCGTCAAACGCCTGGAATTCGGCAAGGAAAGTTTTCGGCTTTACAAAACGGCGCGCGCGCCCGGTGGGGCGACAAAACGCGTGCAGTTCGGCTATCAAGGCAAATCGGTCGTGTTGGAGCAGCATTCTCTGGAGGGACAGGTTCCTTTCGAGCATCAAGAAGACGCGTCGATGGTGCCGGGTATCGATATTGCCGCGTCATCGGTCAATCTGGTGATGTCATCCATCAGCCTGTATGTTGAACATTTGCAAGCGACTGCGGCAACCAATCCGGCCAACTACTCGGTTACCCACCGTGAACAACTGGTTGGCGCGGCCAAATGGGATGATCCCCTCAGCAAGCCGAAAGACCAGATCAAAAGCGCGCGGGAAACGGTTCGCAAGACCATCGGCGTATATCCCAACACGCTGGTGTTGTCGCCCGGGGCCTTCAATGCGCTGGATGACCATCCTGCAATTGTTGATAAATTCAAATACACGTCATCCGACAGTATAACGACAGAGATGCTGGCGAATTATTTCAAGATACCGACCGTCGCCGTCGCCGAATCCGTCTACGCCGATCCCAACGACGCCTTTCAGGATGTCTGGGGGAACACCGCCGTGCTGGCCTACGTGCCGCCAACGGGTCAGTCCTGGGAGGTGCCGTCTTACGGCTACACCTACCGCCTGCAAGGCGTACCTTACGTCGAACAGCCTTATTCCGACCGAAACGCCAAGTCCTGGATTTATCCGGTGACGGATGAATATTCGCCGGAACTGGTCGGTGCGGAAGCCGGTTTTCTGTTCACTGATGTGGTCACGCCACCCGTCTAAACCGGAGCACCTGATCAACGAAAGGTAGGAGTTACTATTCATGACTGAGAAAAAGAAAACTTACGCAGTGGTTTCGCGGCTGCGTGTAGATGACAAATTTTATCCACCCGGAAGCACAATCAGCCTGACTGCAGACGATGCCGAACCGCTGATCAAGAGCGGCACGCTGACTGATCTTCTGGCTGATCCTTTGGCCGGTCCTGTGGGCGATCCTGATAAAGTTGAGACTGCCGTCCAGGAAACCACCACCACGTCACGGCCCGAAGATGCTGATGCGGTGATTGATGCCATCATGGCCAAACTACCGGCATTGCCACTTGGCGATATCGGCGCGGACGGCAAGCCACTGGTCGCCAAGGTAGAAGGCCTTGTCGGCTTCGATCTCACCGAGGATGAGGTCGATTACGCTTGGCAGCGATATGGCGAAGAGCGTCTGGCTGACGCAAAAAAGAACGATACGGGGTCCACGCCGGGGAATGGCGGGAGCGAAGGTGATGGTCAGGGTAACCCCGAAACCAAATCCGACGCTTCCGCCGTCACTGATACGCCCCCGAAGAAACCCGCGCAGAAGAAACCCCCGAAGAAACCCGCGCCCAAAAAACCCGCGAAAAAAGCAGCAAACAAGAATACCACCCCAGAAAGTGCCGGGGTTGAGGGAGGCAAAGCAGTTTCCTGATCCCCGGCACGCCACGTCGAGGCCGGGCCGGTTGTTAGAGGTGGACCGGCCCGTTAGATGACGCACCTCCAAAGGGGTTGGGAGACCCCATTCTAACAACCCCGGAGACAAGACCATGAAACCCTCTCAAAAACCGTCCCTCGGACGCATTGTCCAGTATAGCCAGCCCGCTGGCGAAGCCCGGCACAATGATGAACGCACGCACCCGGCGATCATCACTCATGTCTGGTCGGATACCTGTGTCAACCTGACAGTTTTCTTCGATAACGCCGCACCGGAGCCGCGCACATCTGTGTGTCTGCGCACCGATGACGCCGATCACAACCCAAACGCATATTGGGAGTGGCCAGCCAAGGTCTAAGCCATGAATTACGCCGCTCAACAAGACATCATTGACGCCTATGGAGAGGATGCCCTTCTCACCATCGCGGATCGTGACGGCGATAACGTCATTGATGCGCTGATCGTGGATCGCGCCTTGACCCGAGCCACGTCGGAAATTGATGCGGCGTTCCGAAATCGTTATGTGACACCTCTGGTCACGGTTCCCGAAGACATCAGGGCCGTGGCCGTCGATATGGCGCGCTACTTTCTGGCGGGAACGCCCGGTGCCAGCGATGATGAAATCCGCACCCGCTACGAAGACGCCCGCAAGACACTGGACGCCTACGCCAATGGCAAACGGCAACTGGATGCGCCGCCTGTTTCCCAACCGGCGTCCGGCCAGATCGTCATTAGCGCCAAGTCTTCCGTCTTCGGCGACGGCGCGCTTGGCGGTTTCACCAAGGGGGGCACGAGATGAGCAAGTCTGGCATCCGCATGCACCTTGAAGGGGCTGATCTGGCCGGTGAAGCACTCGACCGCGTGGCCGCCGCCTTCGACGACATGACGCCCCTGATGGATACCATTGGCGGCGATCAGGTTACGTCAACGCAGATGCGGTTTGAGTTGGGTCAGGACCCGGACGGGAACCATTGGCCCCCTTCGGGCCGCGCACGCCAGAAGAACGCCAAAACACTGATCGAATCACGCCGACTATTTGACAGCATCACGCACAAACCCTCCCCGTCATCGGTGGAGATCGGCACCAATGACATCAAGGCTGGCGTCCATCAGTTCGGTGCAATCATTGAGCCCAAAACCGCCAACATGCTGACGTTTCGCGCATCGGATGGTTCCTTCGTAAGTGTCAAGCGCGTGGAAATCCCGGCCCGCCCGTTCATCGGTTTTTCGGAAGATGACCGCCAGCAGGCCATCGGGACCATCGAAGACTATGCCCTGAACGCGCTGGGGGCCGGGTCATGACCTTGCACAACCATCTCAACGCGATTGTTGTCGATTTCAAAACCCTGTTTGCGGCGGCGTCTGTGGAAACCCACCGGGGTCGCTTCACCTTGTCGGAGCTCAAAAAACTTGGCGCAAAACTGCCTGCCGTGCGGATAGCCCTCGGCAACGTGCTGAATGTAACCCTCCAGGCCGACGATCAACTCGAGATCATCTGTGAATTCTGGACTGCGATCATCACAAAAGACGTAAAGGCCCTGCCGCGCCACGAGGCGGCGGCCAATATGGTTGATGCCCTGATCCTGCATCTGCCGGGTAATCGGCTGGGCAGCGGTTTTGCGTTCGGGGCGGAGAATGTGACGGCGGCAAATCTGTTCGGCGGCGACGTGGACAATACGGGTGTGATGATGTGGGAGGTTCGCTTTCGCCAAAAACTGCGGTTGGGCACCGATATCTTTAATGAAACCGGGGTCCTGCCCGCCGACCTTTATCTTGGCGCGGCACCGAAAATCGGCACCGCTCACCGCCCGGATTACCGACACCTAGAAACGGGCAACCCGCCGCCGGAGGTCATATGAACGATCTACAATATCAACTGGCTGAACTGAACCGTCGCCTCGCCAACCTGATCCGTCCGGGGAAAATCATCGAAGCCGATTACCCGGCGGCGCGGGTGCGGGTGCAGATCGGCGACCTGATCACCGCCCCATTGCCGTGGCTGACATCACGGGCGGGCGGTGATGTCAGTTGGTGGGCGCCCGAGGTCGGGGAGCAGGTTCTCGTTCTGTCCCCCTCCGGCGATCTGTCTCAGGGGTGGGCACTGCCCGCCGGATTTACGAATCAGGCTCCGGCTCCTGAAGTTTCGCCGGATATCCACAAAACGGTTTATGCGGACGGGTTCAAGATTACCCATAACCGGGTAGCCAAACATACCGTTCTTGACGCCTGGGACAGCGCGGGCACCCTAGAAATCCGCGCCAAGAACATCATTTTGAAAACCGGCGACGGCGGTTTCTATCATGTTGGCCATGCCGGATACGCCACGCGAATCACCCACAAGAGCGGCGTCAATTATGACAGCGAGAGCTGGCAGACCGGAGCAGTCGTGATCGGCGTTCCCGACCATGGCCATACCCCGCCCGAAGTGATCATCCCATAGGAGATGGATATGGAAACCCAAAGTTATGAAATCCTCAAAAGTTCTCATGCTGGCGAGAAAGGTGAAATCGTCTCAATGACGCCTAATGCCGCCAAGTACCTGATTTCCGGCGGGATCATCAAACCGGTCAGGGCCGTTAACCGGAAACCTGACTCCGCCTCACCGGCCAAGAAGCGGGGCCGCAAATAGATGCACGGCATGAACGCCAAAACCGGAAAACCGTTATCGGGATTCGACCACGTTCGCCAGAGCGTTGTCGATATCCTGACGACGCGCATAAATTCCCGCGTACTGTTGCGCGACTACGGTTTTGACGGATCTGGCATTATTGATGCGCCGGGCAATGCCGATAGTGTGGTGCGGCTTTTTGGTGCGGTCGCCAAAGCGCTGGACAAATGGGAGCCCCGTTTTCGGCTGAGCCGTATTCTGCTTAATGACGCCAGTGCCGGACGGGCGGACATCTCTCTCTACGGAGAATATCGCCCGGAAGGCGGCACGGCCCAGCCCGCCAACATCGAAGGGCTGGTGATCGCATGAGCGGTTTTGTCGATATCGACCTGTCACTATTGCCGACGCCGGATGCCGTGGAAATTCTGGACGCGGCGGCGATCAAGCAGGCGATGCTGGATGATCTGGCTATTAACGATCCCGAATTTTATAAAAATGTCCTCGAAAGCGACCCGGCGGTCAAGGTGATTGAAACCTTCGCCTATCGGGAAACGCTCGTTCGTCAACGAGTCAACGATGGCGTACGGGCGGTGATGCTGGCGACCAGTCGGGGAACAAATCTTGATGGTTTGGCGGCCTTCTACGGCGTCAAGCGCCAGGTCGTTGTCCCCGGTGACGCCCTCGCCGTTCCGCCTATCCCGCCGACCTATGAAGACGATTTAACGTTCCGGCGGCGCACGCAGCTTTCACCGGAAGCGATGACCACCGCCGGGTCCGCCGGATCGTATAAGTTCCATGGCCTGAGCGCCGGAGAAACACCGACAACCGTCACTGTCGAGAGCCCCAAACCCGGCGTTATCGTGGTGACGCGCACCTATGATCCGGCTGGTTTCTCGGCACAGGTCAAGGATGTCTCGGCGGTACGAACGGCAGATGGCGTGGTCACCGTCACCGTTCTTTCCCACACGCTTGACGGCGCAGCCAGTGCGGCATTGCTGTCTGCCGTCACGGCCCATTTGAGTGGAAAGTACGTGGTTCCGCTGACCGATAACATCATTGTTCAAGGGGCGACAATTCTGCCCTATTCGATTGATGTGGCGCTGCAGCTCTACAACGGTCCGGACGCGGCGGCGGTCATTGCCGAGGCGACCGCCAGCGCGCAGGCCTACGTTGACGCCCGGCATAAACTTGGCGATACCGTCGCCATTACAGGTATTGAGGGTGCGCTCCACGTTGCTGGCGTCAAGAACATGACGCGCACTCTGCCCGCGACCGATATCGTTGCCCTGGATAATCAAGCGCCCTATTGCACGGCCATTACCTTGACGGTCTCGCCATGAAGAGTAGCCTTCTTCCCGCCAACGCCACCGATCCGGAACGCGCGCTGGAACGCGCCGCCGCCCGCGTTGGTGATGTTGGCGTGCCCATCGCGGATATGTGGAACCCGGACAAATGTCCATTGGCTTGGCTACCCTTTCTGGCCTGGGCCTTCAGCGTCGATACATGGGACGCCACATGGCCGGAATCCGTTCAACGAAAGGTCGTAAAAATGGCCATTCAGGTGCATCGCGTCAAGGGCACGTTGGGTGCCCTGGAGGATGCTCTGGCGGCCCTTGATCTGGATGCCGTGGTGACGCAATGGTTTGAGTACGGAGGCACTCCGTATCGGTTCAGGGTTGATGTGGAGCTGACCACCCGTGGTCTGACCAAAAACGAACAGACCACAATTGGAGCCGTGATCGAAAATTCCAAAAACGAACGTTCAGTGCTCGACCAGCTCAACATCTGGCTTAAGGCGCAACAGGCGGTACCGTTCTTGGCTGGCACTGCGATGGTTGGGACGACGATAACGATCCATCCATACGCTGTTTATGAGATAACTACTGATCAAGCCGCACCGCAATATTGTGCAGCCGCGTCTTTGGTCTCAACCATAACCATCAACCCTGCGGGAGCCTGAAATGCCGACTGAAACGTTCGGGTCAATCATCACCGATGTCGGAACCGCGCAACTTTCCAACGCGATGGCGTTGGGTCAGGTTGTTAACATCACCGACATCGCGGTCGGTGATGGCGACCTTGGCGCGTATTACACGCCGACCGTAGCGCAGACAAGCCTAAAAAATGAAATGTATCGCGGCACGATCAACAACAGGTACATCCACCCGCAAAATCCCAACGTCGTCGTTTTTGAGTTGGCGATCCCGGTTGCGACCGGGCCGTTTACCCTCCGCGAGGTGGGTGTTTTCGACAGCGCCGGAAACATGATTTCTGTCAGCAAAATCCCAGAAACCTACAAAACCACCACGGCGCAGGGTGCCTCCACCGATCTCCTGATCAAGTATGAACTGGTAACGACAAATACGGCGCAATTAAATCTCCTCGTCGATCCCAGCGTGGTTCTGGCCAGCCACCAAAAGGTTGCGGACGATATCGCCACCCATTCCGCCGCGACCAATCCGCATCCGACCTATACGGTCCCGCAGGCCACCGAAACGCTGATCGGCAAGGTTGAGCTGGCGAGCGTGCCCGAGGCCAAAACCGGCACCGATACGGCTCGCGCCGTGACGCCCGCCGGGCTGGGGGCGGCGCTGGCCGGGGAACGGAAAACCGCCTTGCTCGAACGCCTTCTGACCGCCATGCAGGGCAGTACGACCAACCCCGCCATGGACGCCCGGCCGGAGACCTACGCGGACTTGACGGGCATCTGGATCGACGAGATCGAAGTGTCCCCCAGCAACATGACATCCGATGTCTTGCCCGCGCCGTTTGTCGCCAGCGCAAGTGCGGCTTACGGGCCGCAACCGGCCTCAAAATTGTTCGATGGCGGGGTGGTGGCGGCGCTCAATACAGGACTCGCGCCGTCATGGTGGAAAATTGATCTGGGGTTGGGAAATGCGGCAGTCGTCACAAAATACCAAATTAATCTGCTACCTGCTGTTCGTAACCCGACCGCGTGGAATCTTGAAGGATCAAATGACGACATCAACTGGACTGTTCTGGATACCCAATCCGGTATCGCAAACGGGTCGTTAACGACGGCCACCTTCGTTAACGCCATCGCGTACCGCTATTACCGTCTGTATGCGACGGCGGGCGGGGACGGCACATATATCGGAGAAATCAACGAACTCGACCTGTTTGTCGTGGGAACCGGAGGATCGGTCGGTTTCGCTCATGATGCGGCGGGGGCCTTTTTGCACAACCGTGGCGGTTACGGCCCCGACCTGATCGATAGCACACAGACTTATACTGCTGATGACGTAACCAGTGGCGCGGCATCCAATGCCGCTGATGGAAATCTGGCGACCTCGTGGAGCACCGCTAACGCGCCAACGCATTGGTGGGCGGTGCAGTTCGCCGTCGCACAGACGATTACAAAGTGGAAAATCTACATTAACGGCCCGGCCACCTATGTCACCGAGATCAAATTTGAAGGATCGAACGACGGCCTGACCTGGACGCTGATTGACACATGGATAAACAATTTCACACCAACCGGATGGTTCGAGCGGGCCGTAACCAACAGCACCGCCTATACGCATTATCGACTGTTTCAAACCCTCTCCGGATCAGGCAACGGCGGTCTCATGGACGTGCAGATGATGGAAGATGCGCCGGCCACGAACATGACCATCATCTCAACCGCGCTGCCCGCCTTCGCGGAACCAACGCGCGGGTATCTGCTCGGTCTTTGGGAACCGGTCGATCTGGTGACCTATGATCTCGATGTTACCGGCGAGCTGTCGAAAAACGACGGCGTCACCTGGGAGAATACCGCCGTCGCCAAAATCGGCGAGGCCATCGTCGATGTGGGCGGAGCCCCGACCGTCGTTGATGTCGTCTTCGGCGAGATCATTTTCGTCACGGCGGGCGCGCAAGTCATGCGCTCACAGCTCAAGGGCCTGAACGCCAAACATATCAAGTTTCACGGAACAATCGTCGATGTGGAGTAGACAATGAACAGACGCGTCGCCATCCTGCTGACCCAACCCGATCCGGTCGCCGCCGCGTCATCGATGGCGCTCAAGATCGATGTCGCATCCGAGATGATCGACCGCGCCGCTGGCACGGCCCGGCTGCGCTGGTCGGCGGCTTATCCGTTTCAGGATGCGGAATATCGCCTCGCCGCCGATCAGGCCGTCGCCTATCAGGCGGACCCGTTGACCGGCACGTTCGGTGCCTTGCAGGCCGATGTTGACGCCGGGACCATTGATCCGCGCACGGGCCTTGCCGTCGCCGATCTCGCCAGCGCCGCCGATCTGGTCTTGTTCAAGCGCGGCCTTTACGAAACCGCGCTGGAGACGATTCGTACGCTCCGCCTCGGCGGCAAAGCCACCGTCAAAACCAAAACCACCGAGGCCAAAATCCGAGTGGCCATGCAAATCACTTGGCCTTCACCCTGATCAGAAAGGAATAGTCATGCCAGAGCAGTTTCTACACGGCGTTGAAGTCATCGAGATCGATGATGGAATTCGCCCCATTCGCACAGTCAAATCCAGTGTTATCGGGCTGGTCGGCACGGCTCCCCTGGCCGATGCGGTTGCGTTTCCGCTGAATACGCCGGTTCTGCTGGCCGGGACGCAGCGTGAAGCCGCGAAGCTCGGTGCAACCGGCACCCTGAAGGATGCCGTCGACGGTATCTTCGATCAGGTCGGCGCAATGGTTGTCGTCATCCGTGTTGATGATGACGCCGATACCAACGTCACACTCTCCAACGTTATCGGAGACGGAACGACCAAAACCGGTGTTCATGCGTTATTGAAGGCGCAATCCTCCGTCAAGGTGACGCCCCGAATCCTGATCGCACCCGGCTTTACCAGCCTGCGTCCAGTCGGAGTTAACCAGGTTACTATCGGCAACGGCGGAAGTGGGTACACCAGTGCCACGGTTGCCTTCAGTGGCGGCGGCGGATCCGGAGTTGAAGCCACGGCCGTCATCACCGCAGGCGTCATCACCGCCATTACAATCACCAAGGCCGGATTTGGTTATACTGCCGATCCGACTGTCACCATCACGGGAGACGGAACGCTCGGCGCGGCCACCGCGACCACCGGCGCTGTCGCAAACCCGGTTGTCGCCGAGTTGCAGGGCATCATCAGTCGTCTGCGAGCAATCGCAGTTAAGGATGGACCAAACACTACTGACGCGGCTGCCATCACGGATCGTGAAGACTGGGGGTCGGATCGTATCTTCGTAGTCGACCCACACGTTACAGTCTGGGATACGGTTTCCAGTTCCGCAGTCGTTCAACCAGCCAGTGCTCGTGTTGCGGGACTAATTGCAAGATTGGATAACGAACGCGGATTTTGGTGGTCCCCATCCAACCAAGTTCTCAACGGCGTTGTTGGTATTGCCCGCCCGATCGACTTCAACATGTCTGACCCGAACTCAATCGCCAATTACCTCAATGAAAACGAGGTCACGACGATCATTCAACAGGACGGCTATCGTTTGTGGGGGAACCGCACCTGTTCAGCGGATCCGCTCTGGGCTTTCCTCAGTGTCCGCAGAACCGCCGACATGGTTTACGAGTCCATCGAACAGGCCTTCCTTTGGGCCATGGACCGACCGTTCTCGCAACAGCTTCTCGAAGACATTGAAGGGTCGGTTAATGCCTATTTACGGCACCTTGTAACCGTGGGCGCGATCCTTGGCGGTAAAGCCTGGCTGGATGCCGAACTGAATACGGCAACCGAACTGCAGGCCGGGAAACTCTATATCGATTTCGATATCGAACCTCCGGCACCGCTGGAGCATCTGACCTTCAGGGCACACCGTAACGCCGGTTACTACGAAGAACTGGTCGCACAAGTGGCTGACGCCGCCGCCTGATATCCTAAATAAGGAGATACGATAATGCTTCCCAAGACGCTAAAAAATTTCACGGTCTTTATCGATGGTGTCGGCTATGCCGGGATCGTCGAGGAAGGCACGCCGCCAAAGCTGGCCATGAAGGTCGAAGAGTTCCAGGGCGGTGGCATGATCGGGGCCGTTGATATCCCCATGGGTTCCGTCGAGAAGATGGAATTCGAAATCACCCTGGCGGAATACAATCCCGCCGTCATGGGTAAGTTCGGCCATAACGATCTGCCGGTTTCTTTCCGGGGCGCGCAGGGTGCCGACAATGAAGCCATCAAGGTTGAGACTCGTGCGCTTTTACGAGAAATCGACCAGGGTGGCCTGAAGGCTGCCGAGAAGGGTCAGCTGAAAATCGCCTTCACCGCCAGCTACTACAAGATGACCGTCGCCGGTGCCGACGTCGTCGAGATCGACATGGAGAACATGGTCTTCAAGTCGGGCGGCGTTGATCACGCAGCGGGCATGAAAAAAGCCCTTGGCCTATAGGAGGTAATCTATGTCGAAAATCAAAAAGATGGTCGATTGTCCGTTGGCCGTTCCCATCATCGAAGGCGAAGGTGACAGCAAAAAAGAAATCAAGACCCTGCGGCTCCATCGACCTTCTCCAGGGGAACTGCGCGGTCTCAATCTGACGCAGGTCATCTCGATGGATGTCACCGCCATGATCAAACTGATCCCTCGTATCACAACCCCAATTCTTTCCGAGGCACAGGTGGCGGATCTCGACCCATTTGATTTCGGCGTATTGGCGGCTCGCATTTCGGATTTTTTTACCGACTCGCCAGTGGAGGGCACAAGCTCCCCGCCGACGTAATGGACGCGGCGCAGGACATCTCCGCCGCCTTCGGATGGCCACCGTCTGATATCTGGAAACTCGATATGGAAGAATTTTTGGAATGGTGGTGGAGGGGGCGTGATCTTCTCCAGGACATGCAGGACAAAAGGCGATCATGAGTACACCCAATCTTGTCATATCCGTCCTGCTTCAGGCGGTTGACCGTCTCTCCAAACCCGGCAAAGGGGCGGCTAAGACCGTTTCCAAATTGGGCCAAACGGTCGAGCGTACCCAGGGCAAACTCAATAAGATGGAGAGAACCGCTCAGCGTGGTGCAGGGTTCGGGCGCATGGAGAAAGCGGTCCGGCGCGCCAACCGGGCACTCAAGGATCAGGAGTTCCGTCTGAAGGTTATCAATCGGCTTCAGAAAAAGCTCGATGCCAATGCCGCCAAACGTTCAAAACTGAAATCAAAAGTCCTGGGCGTGGCTGCAGGCGCGGCTATCGCGGCTGCTCCGGCCGTTACGGCCGCACAAACCGAAGAAGCCGAAATCCGCCTGAGCACCGTGCTTAATGCCAGTGACAAGGAGGCCGCCCTGGCGTCCGCCCGCGCCACCGCCAGACAGGTGGCCAGCACCGGTCTTGTGGGGCTGATTGAAGCGTTTGATATCCAGTATGCGCTGAATTCCTCCGGCCTCGATGCCAGGGTCGCGGCGTCCGCCTCTTCGGTTGTCGCCAAGGTCGCCAAGATCACGTCCGGAACGCCTGAACAGGTCGGAGAGGTGATCGCCGGGACGTACAACAACCTGGCTGAAAACATGACCGGTACGACGGAGGAGAAACTCAAACGCATCGGCGAGCTGCTGACCAAGACCCAGTTCAAGTTCCAGATTCGGGACTTTGGTCAGCTGGGGGAAGGTCTGTCGTTTTCCGCCGCGTCAGCAGCATCGGCCAAGATTCCGATCGAGCAGCTGGTCACCGTTATCGGCACCCTGAACAGCGCCCAAGTGACGGGAAGTCGAGCCGGTACGGCATTCGCCGCCGTTGAGCGCAACCTCAGCAAGGCCGCCAAGGAATACGGGTTTGATATTGTCCGTATGGCGGACGGCCAGATGGACTTCATCGGCACCCTTCAGGAGCTGGAGGACTCACTCTCAATTTACGACGATCTCGACGAAAAAAACGCGGCCATCCAGAAAACCTTCGGTGATGAAGGCAAGGTCGGCCTGGTTCCGCTTCTGGCCAAGCTGAAGGATCTGAGGGCGGCACAGGAAGATGTTGTCGAAGGGTCCAGGAATCTGGTCGACGAAAGCGCCAAGACCTTCACCGATGGCTCACTCGGTCAGTGGAACCGGTTCATCAAGGTTATCAACCTGACCGCCGACAGTTTCGGCAAGGCCCTGTTACCCGCCGTCAACGCTGTTCTGGAACCCGCCTCGGCGATCCTCTTAACCGTTGCCAATCTGGCCGAGCAGTTCCCCGACACAACGGCGGCGATCGGCGTCACCATCGCCGGGTTGGCTGTGCTTCGTGCGGCTCTGTTAGCCGGTAGGTTTGCCAGCTTGCTGTTCTCTGCTGGTCTGATCGGCGGCAAAATGAGCCTGCTCGGGATGGCGGCCACGGCCATGAAGTTTGCGGGAACGGCGATCCCGGCTGTCCTGACCGGCATTCGGGCCGTTGGGCTCGCCCTGGCCACCACGCCGATCGGGCTGGCTGTCACCGCATTGTCGATCGCAGCCGGGCTCGTCATTGCCAACTGGGACAAGGTCAGAGGGTTCTTCCTCAAGATCTGGGAGCCGATCCGGCCTTATTGGGAGAAGTTCGCCGATTGGGTCGCCCGGATATGGGACAAGATTTCGGCACCGTTTGAGTTTATCAGCAAGATATTCGGCGGTGGTGACGGTCCCGGCATTTCCGAAAAGATATCGCAAATCGTTGAACCGGCCAAAAAGGCAGCCGGGGCCGTTGTTGTCGGATCCGCGATCGCCGCGTCACCGGCTTCAGCATCGCCCGGATCTGCGCAGCCTCCGGCATCGGTCAGCATCGTCGTGAACCCGGCACCTGGTCAGAGCCCCGAGGAGATCGCCCAGGAAGTCGCCCGCCTTCTCGAACGTCAGCAAAGGGCCAATGTCCATGACTGAGGTGATGCTGGCGCTTGGCGAATACCGGTTTTCGGTAGAGACGGCCGCCTATGAGACCCTGTCCAGGACAGATACATGGCGCTGGCAGGAACAGGCCCGTCTGGGCCGTGAACCGGCACACCAGTACCTCGGGCCAGGCGTCACCTCCGTGCAGTTGCCAGGCGTGATCCTACCCCATTATAAGGGTGGCCTCGGGCAGATCGATCGGATACGTGAAGAAGCCGGAAAAGGCGAGCCGCTTAACCTGGTCGACGGGCTTGGCAAGGTCTGGGGCGCATACTGCATCAAACAGATCCAAGAGACTCAATCGCGGACGCTGGCCAATGGCGCGCCGCGAAAGATCGAGTTCTCGGTCGACCTGGTCAAATACGGAGAGGACGCGGCGCATGGCTAGATATCAGACGCGCGACGGCGACATGCTCGACATGATCTGCTATCGCCACTACGGCCGACAATCGGAGGCCGTCGAGGCGGTGCTGGAGGCGAACCGGGGGCTGGCCGACAAGGGGCCGGTGTTTGCGGCCGGGTTGATCATTGACCTGCCAGCGCTGTCAACGCCGGAAGCAAAGGTCATTCAGATATGGGACTGAGACTACCAGATGGGTTTTTTGCCGTTAACCTTCGCGAGTGGTTTGTCATCAACGCCCCACTTCTTTCTGATGTCGGCGCAGTCGATGATGGTTTCTTCGCCAGCCGGAGAAACAATCTTCATGGAATGGGAAAACCCGTAGTATGGCCCCCGATGCCTCAGTGCACATCTGCCTTCAGCAGAATCTTTTGCATTTTTTCTGCTTGTTTTGAGGTGACTCAAGAGATTCCACTGATCAGCGGCCTGGGCCTTTTCATACCATTTCCAATACCCGCCCGCATTGGCGGCGGCGCCAGACAGCATGACAAAACCAATGAACAACAAACGGGACATCACGCGGGGCATCACGGTCTCCTTATACCGGGGAGGGTCTTTTGAAGCCTATTTTCACGTGCAAGGCAAATGGAAACGACATCACCCGCGTGCTGGCGGACCGGCTGATCGGGCTGCGGGTGACCGATGAAGCGGGTTTTCGGTCCGACAGGGCCGAGTTCAAACTCGACAATCGGGACAACAGCCTGTCCGTTCCAACAAAACAAACGCTGTTGTCAATCACGCTCGGGTATGAGAACCGGGAGACCGTTTTTACCGGCACCTATACGGTTGACGAGGTCGAACTGAGCGGGCCGCCCCGGCAGCTGACCATTCGTTCCAAGGCCGCCAACATGCGAAAAATGCTGAAGGCGCCGCGCAGCCAGTCCTGGCACGGGCTGACGATTGGCGAGATCGTCCAGGAAATCGCCGGCAACAATCTCTACAAGGCGCTGGTTAAGGAACCGCTGGCGTCGGTGCTGATCAGCCACATCGATCAGACGGAAGAAAGCGACATGCACTTCCTGACCCGCCTGGCGCTGGAGCATGGGGCCATCTTCAAACCGGCGAACGGCTTTTTGCTGTTCCGGGAAAAGGATGATCCGAAGACCTTTTCCGGGTTGATCAAACCGCCGGTCATCCTCGATGTCGCCGACATGCTGAATTGGCGCTATTCATCGATCGACCGCAGCCGGTATCAGGCGGTGCGGGCGCGCTGGCGGGACACGGCGGCGAATGCGGATGTGTTTGTCACCGCCGGGTCCGGCGATCCGGCCTATACCCTGCGCCACAGTTATGCGGACGCCGATCAGGCCGCCGCCGCCGCCAGGGCGAAACTGGCGGCGCTGGCGCGGGGCGCGGCGACCCTGGAGGTGACGGTTTCCGGACTGCCCGGCGCCAGCGCCGAAACGGCATTGCGCGTTGCCGGGCTGCATCCCGCCGTCGATACAGCGGAGTGGGTCATGAACAAGGTGACCCATGAGATGACGGCGGCGGGTTTCGTTACCTCCATCAATGCGGAGGTCAAAAAGAGATGAGCGGGCGCGATATGGAGAAGAGGAATCGGACTCAATGAGTAAAGACATCATCCCCGGCCCTTTATTGGCGATCGTCACGGATGTCTATGACGGCGATACCTTCACCGTCGACGTCAATGTCTGGCCGGGTGTTCACATGAGGCGCAGGGTGCGCTGCCTGGGCTTCGATACGCCGGAGATCAGAAGCCGCGACCCGCGTGAACGCCAACTGGCGCGGGACGCCCGAGATTACCTCAAGACCCTGATCGGCGAGCGCGTTCAACTGACCCGGATCAGCGACGACAAATACGGCGGCCGCGTCGACGCCGTCGTGCTGCTGATGGACAACCGGCCGCTGTCCCGGACGATGATCGATGCGGGCCATGCCAGGGCCTATGACGGCGGCAAGCGGGAGGCGTGGTTTTGAGACAAAAGATGAAACCTGAAGACGATCCGGCCAGGAGAATGTTGCAACGATGTATTGAGAGAGAAATATTTCTTCGGCAACGGATAGACGCGATGGCGCATAAATTTTTCGACGGCGTGTCAGTTGGCGGCTAAATTTTTCAGCGGGTCTTCATTTGACATTCAGTTTCCCTCATCTCCGGAATTGACCGGGCGGGGGCCGGGCTGCGCTAACAGCCCGAACCGAGGGGTACAAGCCCTCACGACCATCATCGGCCTCATTCAGGCCGTCCCGCCACCTGCGATCACAGGCGGGGAGACTTTGACTTAGGGGGCCTCACGTGTCGAGTCCTGACGAATTACAACCGGTTGATCCGGTCCTGCCCGCCGCTCCGTACATTGGCGGCAAACGCAACCTAGCCAAACGCCTGGTCGATAAGATCAGCGCCATTCCGCATATCACCTACGCTGAACCGTTCGTCGGCATGGGTGGAGTGTTCGTGAAACGCACCCGCAAGCCGAAAGCTGAGGTCATCAATGATTTCAACGGCGAAGTGGCCACCTTCTTCCGGATACTGCAGCGCCATTACCCGCAGTTCATGGACACGCTCAAATTCCAGATCACATCGCGAAAGGAGTTCGAGCGCCTGGTCAGGACCGATCCGTCGACCCTGACTGATCTGGAGCGTGCCGGGCGGTTCCTGTATCTGCAGAGAACAGCCTTCGGCGGCAAGGTCTCCGGCGTCAATTTCGGCGTCTCGGCCGACCGTCCAGGCCGGTTTGATCTCAACAAACTGGGCCCCATGCTCGATGCCCTTCATGACCGGCTGTCGGGTGTGGTGATCGAATGCCTGGACTTCGGCGAATTCATCGAACGTCACGACAAACCGATGACCCTGTTCTATCTGGATCCACCCTATTACGGCTGCGAATCCGATTACGGCCGTGAACTGTTCAAACGTGAAGACTTCTCCCGCCTGGCAACAATCTTATCCAGGATAAAGGGCCGCTTCCTGATGAGCCTCAACGACACCCCGGAAGTCCGCGACATCTTCCAGGACTTCGATATGGAGGCGGTCGAAACGACGTATTCGATCGCCAAAGCCGGAGCGAAGAAGGTGGGAGAAGTGATAATTTCGGGACGAGAATCATGATGGCATACATCAATAAATCATGAGATCATCACAGAAGGAGAGAAACTAATGTCTGCCAATGAAATAGAAGGACTGATCAAACTGCCGTTCGAGGTTCAACTCGTTCTGGTGTCCGGGTATCTGGCCTATCGAATTGCCACGACTGGATTGGATGGAAACCACAAACCAGCAGATACCATATTCCAAGTTCTGGCTTATGGCCTGGTTGCCTATATTGTTTACATACTGATGTGGGATTTTCCAGTTTGGGCATCAATTACAGCATCAATTCTTGCCTCTGTGAGCACCGCAGGAATCTGGCGGAAATTCGGCCTCAATATTGCGGTAAAAGCTCTTCGCAAGGCCAAGGTGACCAGAGAGAATTTTTATCCGTCAACTTGGGCTCATATTATCCACGAAAACGAAGAGTGGGCATATATCTCTGTCACCCGTGATGATGACGTGGTGTTCGAAAGTCATCTGGAGATCATCCCGGAAGGGTTGCCTTTGGGTCCCTTGGATGTAGATGTGGATGGCAACATCGCCATATATGTGACTAACATGATCTCACCAAAGGGTACTGAAACTGACTTCTCCGCAGAAGGTGTCCCAGATGCTGATGGCCGCGCTCATTTGACTTACATCCCAGCCAGTCGTGTCAAGTCAGTAACCGTCAGTCTGGATACCGATGTCAGTCCTTTGGGGGCTGTCTCGGCTTCGGCTTCGTCGCCGGACCTGCCGGTCTCGTAAGTTTGGTGGGGTTCACCGACTTGCTGGATGGATTTGTTGAGCCGAGGGCGATCTTGTGAGCTGGGTGCACGCTTTCCCGTAGATTGGCCTTTTTTGTGGCCGGTTTCTTAGTCTTCTTTTCAGTCATAACAATCCCCTACAGTTGATACAAAGTGGTTGTTTCTCAGCAAGGGAAGGGTAATGGGATTCACTGTCGAATCAAACCCCCATTAAATCGGGCTTTAAATGGAGGTTTTTGCCGATTATTTTGCTCCAGAACCATGTGTCGCTGGCTCCAAAACCAAATGTCGCGCTACAGGAACAGATCAGCGAAATGAGCAAACCCAAAAAGACAAAACCCCAAGGTTTCCCTTGAGGTTTTGATGGTGGGCACGACTGGGATTGAACCAGTGACCCCTGCAATGTCAATGCAGTGCTCTCCCGCTGAGCTACGCGCCCGTGCAGGAAGGGTTATTATCGATTATGCGGGCAAATGCAAGCCTTTGAATTAGGCGCGCGTCAGAGATAAAACCTGGCAAAACCATTGCGCTGCCCGCCTTGGCGCGCTAACAGAAATGAACGGCGGTGTTAAATACGTCTGCGGGACGAGTACAGGAAGAGCCCATTGGTTTCAGGTCATGAAAAAACAGCCGAGCGGCAGGACAGCGTGGAAGTGCTGAAGCCTGTCCGCCAGACCGCCCCGGTCATATTTTCATCGCCGCACAGCGGGCGGGTCTATCCCGAAGCCTTTATTCGCCAGTCGCGGCAGGAACCCCATAACCTGCGCCGCTCAGAAGACGCCTTCATTGACGAAGCGTTCGTCAGTGCGCCCGAATTCGGGGCGCCGCTGCTACGTGCGCATTTTCCGCGCGCCTACATAGACGCCAACCGCCGCCCCTGGGAACTTGACCCGGTGATGTTCAGCGACCCCCTGCCGGACTACGTCACGACCCGGTCGCCGCGCATTTCGGCGGGGCTCGGAACCGTTCCCAAAATTGTCGCCAATGGCAAATCGATCTATACTGGAAAACTGTGCTTTAATGACGCCCGTCAGCGTATGGAAGACCATTATTTCCCCTATCACCGAATATTGGAAAGTCTGATTTCCGATACGGTAAAAAACTTTGGCGGCTGCCTGCTGGTCGACTGTCATTCCATGCCCTCATCGGTTGGTGATCGGGGCCCCCGGCTCGCCGACATCATAATTGGCGACTGTCATGGAAAATCCTGCGCCCGGGAAATTATCCAGCTGGCGGCGTCACTGTTTCGCGATTTCGGTTATTCCGTCGCGCTGAACAAACCCTATGCAGGGGGCTTCACAACACGACACTACGGCCGACCGGCGAACCGCGTCCACGCCTTCCAGATTGAGGTCAACCGCGCCCTCTACATGGATGAAAACCGTATTGAGCGGGCGTCAGGCCTTGTCGAGCTGGAGAAAAACATGCGCCAGCTGATCAACACGCTGACCGGCGTAGATATAGGTGCCCCGGCCTCTTCCCATCATGGTTTGCACCTGAAGGCCGCCGAATGAACGACAGGGCATTCGGCGATATTCTCATTCGCGATGCCGCGGATAACGATATGGCGGCGATCCGTGAAATTTACGCCTATCAGGTTCACCACGGGGTTTCCAGTTGGGAGGAAGAATCGCCGTCTCTGGCTGAAATGATTTCACGACGCCAGGCAATCGTCGCGACCGGCTACCCTTTTCGCGTCGCGGTCCGGGGCGGCAAGGTCGTCGGGTACGCCTATGCCTCCGCCTACCGGCCCCGCCCGGCCTACCGATACACGGTGGAAAACTCCGTCTACGTCGCCGAACACGCCCAGCGTTCCGGTGTCGGCAGGTACCTGCTGGAGGACCTGATTGAGGTCTGCACCAAAATGAATTTTCGCCAGATGATCGCTGTTATCGGTGACTCGGCCAATGCCATGTCTATCGACTTTCACGCAAAAATGGGATTCCGGAAAATCGGCGTGATTAACTCCATCGGTTTCAAGTTTGACCGCTGGCTGGATTCCGTGATCATGCAACTGCCGCTGGGGGACGGGGACGGGTCCCCGCCAACCCAGTGATTTTGGGAAATCTCGCCGTAACCGTATGAACCGGTTCATTGGCGATAACACGGTTCTTCGGCAGCAGAACGGTCACCGTGGTTCCGGCGCCTTTCTCGCTTTGAATGCTGACAACCCCATCATGACAGGCGACCAGCTTGATCACCAACGGCAGCCCCAGACCCGTGCCGTCATGATGGCGGGTCATGACATCTCCCGCCTGCCCGAACCGGTCTCGCGCGATATCGATCTCCTGCGCCGTCATGCCGATACCGGTATCACTGATTGCAAACCCGGCGCGCCCATCCGCACTCCGCACTTTCGATATCCGGACGTTACCGTTCTGTGGCGTAAACTTGACCGCATTCATCAAAAGATTGATCAAAACCTGCCGCAGGCGACGTTCATCTGCATTCAAGGAAAACGTGCCGCCTTCTTCTGAAAAATGCAGGGTCACGCCAGAGCGGTCAGGCAGCGGTCCCAAAAATTTCACAGACGACAAAATCAGTTCGTCGATCGAGATGACAGATTCCACAAGTTCGATCGCTCCGGCTTCCGCCGCACTGATGTCGAGAATATCATTCACCAGGTCCAGCAAGTGTACGCCCGAATTGTAGATGCAATCGACGCTTTCCGTCTGTGATGCGGAGGCCAGCGGTCCATACACGCCTATTTTCAGACATTCCGCAAACCCAACGATGGCGTTCAGTGGTGTTCTCAATTCGTGACTCATGTTGGAAAGCAGATCGGTTTTTAAACGATTGGCGTTCTCAGCCCGGTTTTTCTCATGGGTGAGTTCATCACCTTTGCTTCGAAGCTCCTGAAACACGACCGAAACCTTTTTCTCAAGCGGCCTGAAAATAAAAACCGCTTCAAACGCGAGCAGACTAATCGTGACGATCATCATCAACAGTTCCAGATGCTGCAACTTCTGGATTTCATGCCGACTATAATTTTCATATTCCGTGACGGCAGCATTAAGTAGTGGCTCAAGGACAAACGGGCCGTAGGTCACGACATAGGCATAGGACGCCGAGTTGAGAAAAAGTTTGCCAAATTCGGTATGGTAAACGATTTCCGCATATTTCAGGAACCTTTTGATCGCCGTATCGAGTCCGAGATTGGGATCGAAATAAGTTATCTTCAGCAACGGTGTCATGACATGAGGAACGTCACGTGTCGGTTCGCCGTGTAAAAGTAACTGGTGCTGCGCCCGCATTAAATTTATTGCCCGCCCAACCTGTTGGCGCGATACATTGTAGTCCTCAAGAGAGGTGCTGGTTCCCATCTGGCTGATAAAAAATGCGATGCGGTTGGACAGCCCGATCTGGTTTCCGGCAATATTGATCAGCCGTCCATGATTTTCCTGACGCTCAATCGTATCCTGAACGAGAAAATATGTGACAAGGATGGCGAAAGCGAGCGCGCCAAGGCCAAGTACATAACGCAGGCGAATGCTCTTGACTGGGTTCATTGAAAATCACCTCATTTTATCCTTTGAGCATGGAACAGGGGACTCTAAGGCATGTTTGTTACAGATTTATTTTTGGATTGAGACCCTTTTCGGACTCCAAAACTGGCACATCCTTTGCTTTAGTATATGGGAACGGAGGGTTTCCCATGCTGGGACGTTTTATAACCGGATTACTGGTCATCACGGGCACATGCATTGCCATGCCCGCATTCGTCTTTGGGAACCCTTCCCAAGCCATTGAAAATAATGAAAAAATATGCGCTGAAAAAACTTATTTTCAGGAACGCAAGTGGGCAATTCCGGAACATCTTCTGACGGCTATTTCCCAGGTAGAGTCCGGGCGTTGGAGCACATCACACAAGGCAAATGTTGCCTGGCCCTGGACCGTTACGTCCAGCGGCACCGGTCGTTTCTTCGATAGCAAAGAGGAGGCCTTGGCCGAAGTCGAACTGTTGATGACCGAGGGAGTACGCAACATTGATGTCGGCTGCATGCAGATCAACCTTCATTATCATGCCGATGCCTTTGATACACTGGCTGACGCCTTCGATCCGGATAAAAACACGGCTTATGCGGCTGAATTTCTGTCAAAGCTGAAAACACCATCAAACAGCTGGATTGACGCGGCGGGAACCTACCATTCCTCGACACCTGACCGAAAAGCTTATTATCAGGGCAAGGTCATGGCCGCCTGGAATGCCGCCCGGGGACAGACCAAAGTGGCCTCGGCACCTCCCGCCGCACTCAAGAAGACGGACCAAAGCCCTCCGCTTGAAATCGATTACCCGCTCACGAACAGACTGAATGCTGCCTTTAAAAAACGCATGACCACCGATCCGGTAGCCACTGACAAGGTCAGTCGCGCCAAAAACTTTGAAGCCCGGCGGCAACGCGAAATTCGCAAAATGCAAACAGCGCGCAGATCAGGGGGAAACCTCGCCTACCTGCTCGCCATGCGCCGGGCCCAGCAGAAATCGCGTCAGCGAAAGAAATTCGCAACCACGGGCGCCTCACAGTTCCCGAAAAAACGCCACGACCAGCTCAGAAAATGGCGGGAAAGAGGGATCTGGTACGGCGGCTGAACTTGCCAGCTAGATCACACCCTTGTCCTTTAACATTGCAATTTCATCGCAAGAATACCCTAGCTCATTGCCGTAGATTTCATCATTGGCATCCCCAAGCCGTGGCCCAAGCGAACGCACCTGCGGGGGCGTTTCAGAAAGTTTTGGAAAAGCCGACGGGATAACCACCTCGCCAAGATCGTCTTCCAGAATGCGTGTCAGGTTTTGTCTGGCGGCGAATTGCGGGTCTTCGAATATGTCGGCGATGGAATTGATTGACCCGGCCGGGACATCATGGGCGACGCAGATATCAATAACCTGATTGCGTTTCATCGATGCTGTCCAGGTCGTCACCTCACCATTGACAACATCACGATGTTCCAGCCGCTTGTGCTGGTCGCCATAAGCTTCACTGAGGTCGGGTCGTTTCATGGCCGCGCACAGGCGCTCGAACATTTTATCCGTGGTGCAGGCGATCGCCAGAAACTTTCCATCCTTCGTTGGAAAATGCCCGTGTGGGCAGGCATTAACCGTACCGGTCCCCTCCGGTTCGCGCACAAAACCAGTCTTTGCATATCTGGGCGCGATTTCATCAAGGACACGAAAGACGGATTCATACAGGCCGATGTCCACCACCTGCCCCTCGCCCGTCGCCTCTTTGTGACGGAGGGCCATCAGCAGGCCGACCGCCCCGTAAAGCCCGGTCATATAATCGCCAAGTGAGGTCGAACCGGGAGTCACGGGAACCTCCCCCGGCAGTCCTGAAAGATGGGTCAGGCCGCCAACCGCGTGACCGATGCGGGCAAACCCAGGGCGGTCCCTGTAAGGCCCGGTCTGGCCATATCCGGAGACGCGAAGCAGGATCAGGCCGGGGTTGATGGCTTTCAGTTCTTCCCAGCCCAGGCCCCAGCGTTCCAGCGTGCCGGGGCGGAAATTTTCACACACCACATCGGTCGTCTTAACCAGCTGCCGGAAAATGTCCGCACCCTCCTTGATCCGCAGGTTAAGTGTGATCGATTTCTTGTTGCGGGCTTCAGACAACCACGCAAGCGATGAATCGTCCCGTTCCGTCGTGGTGCCGAACCGCCGCCACGGGTCGCCCTGGCCGGGTTGTTCAATCTTGATTACCTCGGCGCCAAACTCACCCAGAATGGAAGCAGCATAAGGGGCCGCGATGAAGGTCGCCACATCAAGCACCCGAATGCCTTTCATCGGCGGACCAGAGGGGCTCATCTTTGCTCTGCCAGATAGCGCCGGACTGTTCCGGGATAAATCATGCGGGCGATGGCTTCACGCAAGACAGACCCCAAGGTCGCGAATGACAGGGGGACGGGCACCGGTGCGGGCATCACCTTTATTCCGAAGGCGCGAAAGGTGTGGAGCGCGCGGGGCATGTGAAATTTATCTGTCACCAACACGGCTGTTTCCCAGCCCCGTTCCGCCATGAATTTCCGGCATTCAACGGCATTGCCCAATGTGCGTGTCGAGCGGTCTTCCTGAAAGACGGCGCTGGCCCGCAGCCCTTCAGACAGCGCCAGGTCTGTCATCGTCCGGCATTCCGGAATATTCAGGGCGGTGCACCCACCAGACATCAACACGTGAGCCGCCACTCCGTTCGTATAACACCTAACGCCATGGCTGACCCGGCGAGCCATGGCCGGTCCGGCAGAGCCATCAAGTTTCTGGGCGGCTCCCAAAACAATGATTACGTCGAAAGGGTGTTCAGCCATCGCCAAATTCTGCGTCTGCTTTCATGGCCAGCGACCCATCCTCTTTGGCGACCCAGAGCTCCGCCGACCCGCCTTCCCCATCGGCGTCATCCGGTTTTCCGTTGACCGTGAAGGTCCCGGTATCAAACACGGGGCTGACCGCACGATAGGAGAATTTACGGAGCATCCGGTCCGGATTTTCTCGCGCCGCCATATCCAGCAATAGGGTCGCCATCAGGGGGCCGTGCACGATCAGGCCCGGATACCCCTCCTGCTCGGTCGCGTATTTGAGATCGTAATGAATACGATGACCGTTGAAGGTCAGGGCCGAATACCGAAACAGCATCACCGGGTCCGGGTTTATGTGACGAACCCACTGGGCACCGTCCGGAGCCGGTTTTGGGTCTGGCTGCGGGGCACCCAGGTCCGCCTCGGCCCGATAGACGATATCGTGGTCTTCGCGCACAGACAGGCCGTTTGGTCCGAAAATTTCATGCTGAACAATAACGAACACCAGATCGCCGGTTTTGCCCTGGCGATGGCTGACGTCCTTGATGGTCGAGATGCGTTTGATCGCATCGCCAACACGAAGGGCGTCGAAAAATTCGATCCGGCCCCCCGCCCACATGCGGCGTGGCAATTCGACAGGCGGCAAAAACTCGCCACGATACCCATGTCCATCCAGACCTATGTTCGATTGCCGGGTTCTGGACAGAAAATAAAGCCAGTGCCCGGCGGGCGGAACCGGCGCGCCCGTATCAGGATAAGGGTCATCATGATCCAGCGTCGCCGACAACCCGGCAAGCTCCGCCGCCGTGGCGGTGTCTAAACGCTTTTCGCTCCGCCCAGTCCACTGGCAGAGATGATTAATATCTATACTCATAAATTCTTCGGCCTCAAAACGATCTCGGCAATTCCAAAACGTGTTCGGCGATATAGGACAGGATCAGGTTGGTCGAGATTGGCGCCACCTGATACAGCCGGGTTTCGCGGAATTTGCGCTCAACATCATATTCTTCGGCAAAACCAAAACCACCGAAAGTCTGCAGACAGGTATTGGCCGCGCCCCATGAGGCTTCGGACGCCAGCATCTTCGCCATGTTGGCTTCCGCGCCACAGGGTTCGCCCTCGTCAAAAAGCGAGATCGCCTTCTCGACCATCAGGTTGGCCGCCTCGGTTTCGGCATAACTTCTCGCCAGTGGAAATTGAATGCCCTGATTCTGACCAATGGGACGGTCAAACACCCGTCGTTCATTGGCATAGTCTGTGGCCTTTTTGATAAACCAGCGGGAATCTCCGACCGATTCGGCGGCGATCAGAATGCGTTCAGCGTTCATGCCGTCCAGAATATAGCGAAATCCCTTACCCTCCTCACCGATCAGCGTTGACGCTGGAATACGCAGATCATCAAAAAACACTTCCGTCGCCGAATGATTGATCATCGCCGGCAGGGGTTTGATGGTCAGGCCGTTGCCCAGGGCGGCGCGCATATCGATCAGAAACACCGACATGCCATCGTGAGGTTTTGACCCGGCGTCACGCGGTGCCGTGCGCGCCAGCAATAACATCAAGTCGGAATGTTCGGCCCGCGAAGTCCAGACTTTCTGGCCGTTGATGACATAGTCATCACCATCCCGTTTAGCGGTCGTGCGAATACGACTGGTGTCGGTACCGGATGTGGGTTCGGTCACGCCGAAAGCCTGCAGGCGTAACGCACCGCTGGCTATTTTCGGAAGATAGGTACCTTTCTGATCTTCGTTGCCGTACCGAAGCACGGTGCCCATGGTGTACATCTGTGCATGACAGGCCCCGCCGTTGCATCCGGATTTATGGATTTCCTCCAAGATGGCTGCCGCTTCACCAATACCCAGACCACTGCCCCCATAGGTTTCGGGGATCAGCACGGCCAGGAACCCCGCCTTGGTCAGGGCCTCGACAAATTCGGTCGGGTAGTCACGCTTTCGATCTTTTTCGCGCCAGTATTCGCCCGGGAACCCGGCGCAAAGCGCGCGCACGGATTGGCGGATATCGGAATGGGTTTCCTTCACATCTTCACTCCTGGATATTGCGTTTTCTCATGGCCGTCGGCGGACGATTATACACAATCACCGCCAACAGAGAGATGATAATCTCCAACTCCTGGCGGTTAAGCGCCAGAATTTCGAGCATCAACGAATTTTCCTGATCGTCGTGGCCCTGCACGATGACGATCGGATCGGAGGTGGCCAAGCGCTCGGCCAGTTCAGATGCGGTCTTGCCGCAGGCCTCCGTATCGATCAAAATTTTTACCCGGACGAACGGATTGTCGAGAGCGTCGTGGACCAGTTCCGCCTTGAGGGGAGCCAGCCTGGAAACGCTTTCCGCGAATTTCTGGGCGGCAAAAAATCGATCCGAGACCCAGCCATCGAAATCCATGGCCTGTCTCTGGCGAAGCGCCATGAGCACGCCGACAAACGCTTCCTTGCCAGCCTTCATGCCGCGGCCAATACCGTTTTCCTGAAATGAAACGGCGGATACCAGATCGCGTCGGCCGAGGACCAGACCCGCCGTCGGTGAAGCCAGGTATTTCTGCGCGCTGAACAGAGTCAGATCGGCGCCAAAGGCCAGCACATCATCCATGATCAAATCCTGAGCCGCCGCATCAAGAATGACCGGGATACCCATGGTGCCCGCGAGCGCAACGGCAGCTTTCGCATTTATCATCTGCCCTTTGCACAAACGCGACTGAACAACGACGAGTCCACCAACACCTTCTCCCTCCAGGGCTGCTTTAAGTTCCCGTTCCGTGCACAGCTCGGGAGAGCCGGCGACAATGACTTCGGCGCCTGACAGGCGAATCGCCTGCTCCAGGGGCTGACCATAATTAACCATGTGACCGGCCTGAATGACAAAACGGTCTTTCATACCGTTCGTTTCGGGAAGCCGATGGATCTTATCGCGATCACGTCCCGTCATCACCGCAGCAACGCTAAGCGTAATGGACGCCGCCGTACAATGGGTCACTGTGCCCCACTCCGCCCCCGTCGATTCCGATACTTTCTCACCGAAAACCCGGCGCAGGTCATCCATCACGAAATAATGGCGCAAGGATTCGGCCACTGCTTCGATTACGGGCTCAGACGAGCGCGATACCCCCAGTGGGGTATAGGTGCCGCGCGCATTAATCACCCTGGGTATCCCCAGCGTTTGGTGAATTTGGCGCATGAATTTCCTCCCGATCCTCCGCTTTCATGTGCACGCGAAGGGCGCTAAAATATTCTTTGATTTCTAGTTGAAAGCATCCACGCGGGAATTACAACCATGCTCGAACGCCGCCGCAATAGTGACGTAATATCAGAATTGTTGGACCTTAAGGGAAAACGGGTTCTCGATGTCGGGAGTGGCGATGGCGGCCTGGTTCGCCTTTTAACCCGAAAAGGCGCACACGCCACGGGGATTGAGTGCAACCAACGCCAACTGAACAAGGCGCAGGTCTTCGAAAAAGTGGGAGAAGAGCACTATCTGGACGGCCGTGGCGAAGCCATGCCCGTTGAAGACCTAAGTGTCGATATCGTAATTTTTTTCAATTCCCTTCACCATGTCCCCGTTGAATTACAGGATCAAGCGCTGGCGGAAGCATCGCGTGTGCTGGTGGATGGTGGACAGCTTTATATTTCAGAACCTGTCGCATCCGGCGCCTATTTCGAAATGATGAAACCCTTCGAAGACGAGGCATTTGTTCGCGCCGAGGCGCTGAAGGCCATTGGACGGGCGGCGGAAAACCTGTTTGTACATTTGCGCGAAGAGAATTACTGCTATCTGGACATCATATCCGACTACGATGTATTTGCCGAAGAAATGACCCGGATTGATCCTGCGCGTGACCGGCTGTTCCGTGACAGTGATCAGGAACTTCGCCGGGCGTTTGCTCGTTACGGCAACATACAGCCTGATGGCCGCACCGCCTTTGATCAGCCCATGCGCGTCAATTTACTCCAAAAACGCCCCTCCGCCTGAACGTCATCGATCACCATGAGAGATGAATTTTTACACGATTTGTGATATAATTCAGTTTCTGAAGAGTCCTTCGGTAAATTCTTGGGGATTCCGGGGGGCTTGGAGAACTCCGTGCTTAAGGAGAAAAAAGATGGGTATCGCGATTACGATGAAACAGTACCTCACCAGCCATAAAATCGATTATTCCGAATTACCCCACGAACACACCGCCACCGCGCTTCAGTCCGCAAATGCGACACACGTAGCAGGTGGCTCAGTTGTTAAGGCCGTGCTGTTGTCCGACGGCAGGGAGTATCTTTTGGCCGTCCTTCCCGCCAATCGCCGGTTGGAAATCAACCGTCTTTGCGATTTTATGGGTCAGGACTACGAACTGGCCGGTGAAGACGAAGTTGGTGATGTTTTCAACGATTGTGAAATTGGGGCGATCCCGCCGGTCGGAGACGCTTACGGACTTCCGGTCATCTGGGATGATTCGTTAAGCAAGCCCGATGGCGTTTATCTGGAAGCTGGCGATCACGAAACCCTGATCAGGGTCAATAAGGATAATTTTCTACGGATGATGGGAGACGCGACTCACACAACCATCAGCCAACCAGTGTCCGCTGCCTATTGATATTGACGACGCCATAAATTCAGAGCCCTGAATTCCGGGGGAAGGAGACACACGGGTTAGCCCTTCCCTCGTGTGGAGTCGGTTGCTCCATGACCAAACGGCCTGACGGAAACCTTTTCTCTCTGAATTTACAATAAAAATATGTTGAATTCGGCACGAAAATCATATTCAATTAAATTTAAGTGATGTGGTGAGGAGCGTCACAGGGATTTAACTTACGGTCAGGGAGGGCTGTGTCTGTGAGCAATGCTCCGTTATTTATTCTATTGATTTCCCCGGAACACGAAAAAATTCAGATGGCGGCAATGATGGCGTCCGTAGGTGCGGTTTCCGAACGTCCGGTAACCCTGCTTGTGAGTATGAACGCCCTTCTCAGCTTCGAGCGTGGGTTACCGGCTGAAGACGCCTATCAGGGCGGGCGCATGTCCGACGTAATGAAGGAAAAAGGTGTTCCGGACGCCATCAACCTCCTGTTGCAAGGCAAGGAACTGGGTGAAATGGAGGTCTATGCCTGCTCCATGGCTCTGGATGTTCTGGGCTGGGAAACAGACAATCTGACCGAGGGGCTATTTGATGGCCCACTTGGTCTGACAAAATTTCTGGTCGATGCGGAAGATGGCCAGATCGTCACATTGTAAAGACGACGACATACAGCTCATTTCAATCCAACCCCAATAGGGAAAATATACATGGCTAACAGAACACAAATCGATGCACGTGGAGCATTTTGCCCGGGCCCGCTTATGGAGGTCATCGCCACCCTGAAACTGATCGAGATCGGCGATGAAATCGAGGTCCTGTCGACGGATCAGGGTACGGTCAAGGACCTTCCGGAATGGTGCGCCAAAGTCGGTCATGAACACCTGGAAACAGTTCAACTCGATGGCTATGCCAGCCTCGTCGTTCGCAAGAGCAAGTAAAACAAAAACAACATCAATACGCTTGCCTTGAAAACCCGGTCCCGGATCAGGGACCTTAACATTAGATTCTGCCAGAAATTATCACGACAGGATCGCAGGGAGAGAAAATATGGGTAAGAAAATACTGATTGTCGGCGGCGGTCTCGCCGGAACAATTATCGCCAACGGACTCTGCCGCCAGATGAGCAAACAGCTCAAATCCGGCGACGTTAGCGTAACCATGCTGGGCACGTCGGATCAGCACATGTATCAGCCCGGACTGCTATACGTTCCATTTGGAAAATTCCGCGAAGCCGAACTGTTCCGTGATCAGCGCAAAGTGCTGGATAACCGGGTTCCCTATTTCGTCGACCCGGCCACCAACATTGATGTCGATGGCAAGACCGTGACGACCGAATCAGGAAAGACCCATACCTACGATTACCTGGTCATCGCCACCGGCTCACGGATCATGCCTCAAACCATCCCCGGCATGGCGGAGGGCGCGCACTGGTTCTACGATCTCGACGGGGCCAGAAAGATGCGCGACGCCCTGGATAAATTCGAAGGCGGCAAAATTATCGTTAATGTCAATGCGCCACACAAATGCCCGGTGGCGCCACTTGAAGTCACCTTCATGCTCTATGATTACCTGACCGAAAAAGGGATCATGGATAAATCAGAAATCACCTATACCTATCCGATCGGTCGATTGCATGCGCTTGAGCCCGTTGCCCACTGGGCGAAACCGGAAATGGACAAGTATGGCATCAAGTATGAAACCTTCTTCAACACCAAGGAAGTTGATCCGGATGCCAAGACCATCACCTCTGAAGAGGGTGAAACGCTGAATTATGACATGCTGGTCACGATTCCACCGCATCAGGGGGCACAGGTGATTCTGGATTCAGACTTGGGTGCCGGAGGATGGGTCCCAACCGACCGAAACAAACTGCTACGCGAGGGGTCTGACGACGTCTTTATCTGCGGCGACACGACCAATATTCCGATATCCAAGGCGGGGTCGACGGCGCACTTTGAAGCCGATACCATCATCGACAACCTGACCTCGATATTGACCGAAGACCGTTGGGCGCGCAATTACGACGGCAAGGTTTTCTGTTTTGTGGAAACCGGCCTGAACAGCGGCACTTATGTCTGGTTCGACTACAAAACTCCCCCCAATCCCGGCGCTCCATCGCAGATGATTCATTGGTTCAAACTGGCCTATAACAGACTCTACTGGCTGTCTGCCAGTGGCCTGCTGTAGGAGGGATTGATCATGACCGATATGAGCCGCCCCAATGACCCGTCCGGGGATATGTCCCGGCTGGTCCTGGCCATGCAGGAATCACTTACTGACGGCATGGTCGAGCGCCTGAGCGTGACCGCGGCGAACGGCCTTGAAGTTATCGACAAGCTGAACGATGAGGATACCAAGGACGCCGTTCTGGCCCTCATCGACCGGCTGACGGAACTTCACCGAACCGGTGCCCTCGATACCCTGTTCCAACTGGTTACCCTGCTTCACGGTTGCCGTGATGCGGTGACGGATAATATGGTAGAACGCATATTCGCCTTCATGGAGCACATGGTCACCAATCTGGCCAACGAAGAAGTCGCGGCACTCGCCCATAACGCCAAGGAAGCCATGGCCCACGCATCCAGGGAAGCGTCGGGACATCAGGCCAAGGGTGGAATGCTGTCAACGTTGTCCATGTTGAGCAAACCGGAATCTCAGCAAGCGCTTCAATTCCTTCTAACCTTTGCCTGCGAAATGCGCAGTTTAAGCGTAGATGACAAATAACGGCTGACGTTCACCCCCAGAGGCTTGCTTCCGGCGGGTGAACGTAACCATCCCTAAAGGTCAGTCCGCCGCCCCGGTCCTGTTTGAGCAACAGCGGCCCATCGAGGTCGACAAACTCGGCATGCCCGCCAAGCAGCACAGCCGGAGCCATGGCCAGAGACGTTCCAACCATGCAGCCGATCATGATGTCGAACCCGGCTTCGGTCGCCAGCCGGGCCAATTTAAGCGCTTCGCTCAGGCCACCCGTTTTGTCGAGCTTGATGTTGATCATCTGATACTTTCCCTTGAGGCCATCCAGATCAGCGGACGTATGGCAGGCCTCATCTGCGCAGATCGGAATCGGAGGATCGTACGCCGTCAGACCATCGTCCAATCCGGCGGGTATGGGTTGTTCGATCATCTCGACACCAAGGTCGGCCAGTTTAGGGGCGACATCTTTCAGTTGATCAATGGTCCAGCCTTCATTGGGGTCAATAATCAGGCGAGAAGACGGCGCGTGATCCCGGATCACCTGCATGCGCTCCATGACCAGTTGACCATCCAGCTTGACCTTGATCAGCGGCGCTGATTTCAGGCGCGTGGCGGCATCGGCCATTTCATCGACCGAGCCAATTCCGATGGTTTCGGCGGTAACATAAGATGTTGGAGCATCGATACCGGCAAGTTGCCAAACCCGTTTACCACTTTGCTTGGCTTCCAGGTCCCACAGCGCGCAGTCCAACGCATTGCGGGCCGCTCCGGCATGCAGAGCCCCCAAAAGATATTCGCGGTCCATGCCCTCGGCAACGGCAGGGGTAAGCTTTTCCATGTCCGCCGCCACCCCTTCAACGGATTCGTTATAGCGGGGGTAGGGAACACATTCTCCCCAGCCCGTGACCGCTCCCTCGGTTATCCGGGCAACCACCACATCAGCCTGGGTCTTAACCCCGCGTGAAATAGCGAAGGGCCGGGCCAGCGGCCAGGATTCGACTTCAGCCGTCAGTCTGCGGGTCATGTCTGAAGTCCGATCACAGGTTGTCAACAATGGCAGTAACCCCGGTACGAAGCGGGTCGACACAGGGTAGCCCGTATTTGGCGCCTGTCTCTTGCAGCATGTCCGTGGCCGCAGCGTCCTCAAGGTGCTTGGTGTTAATGGCGATGCCGACAAACCGGGCATCCGGATTGGTTAATCTGGCCGCTGCCAGATTGGCCTCCATACACACACCAATATCAGGAACCGCAAAATCCGGCAGGCCCCGCATGTGCTTACGGGTCGGTTCGTGGCAGAGCACCAGGGCGTCCGGTTGCGATCCGTGAATCAACCCCATGGTGACGCCGGCATAAGAAGCGTGGAACAACGACCCCTGGCCTTCGATGATATCCCAGTGATCCGGATCATTGGCGGGAGCAAGGGTCTCGGTCGCACCTGAAATAAAGTCGGCAACGACGGCATCTACGGAGGCTCCCTCACCGGCAATGAAGATACCGGTCTGACCGGTGGCCCGGAACGTCGCCTTCATGCCTCGATCTTTCATTTCCCGTGCCAGCGCCAGCGCCGTATACATTTTCCCGACCGAACAATCCGTGCCCACGGGAAGAAGGCGTTTCCCCGGGCGTTTGCTGCCGACGGCGACCGGATAAGATTCAGTTGGATGACGCACATCGAAAAGTGTCCGCCCGTGTTTTGCCGCTGCATCGGCAATTGCTGACGTATCTCCCAGCCTGTTGTGTAATCCACTGGCGATATCATACCCCAGCTCAATGGCCTTGATGATAGTCCGCTCCCAGGCCGCGGAAATCACTCCCCCCCGGTTGGCGACTCCAACAATTAGCGTTTTTGCACCTTTTTCGGCGGCCTCAGCCAGTCCCAGATCAGGCAAACCCAAATCGGCGTTACAATCGTCGAGTTTTAGCTGCCCGACACATATTTCAGGTCTCCAATCGACAACCCCTTGAGCGGTTTTGGCCGCTAACTGATCAGGCGCGTCACCCAGAAACATCAAATACGGGGTTTGTAACTTCATCGTCGCTTACTCCACTGCTGCACTGACGTGCCGATTGATCAAAATTGCAGCGCGCAAGATAGCGAATTGCTCCCTTCCTGTCAGGGCCAGATGTGGAAATCGATATGTGCCAGATTAATTTCCCGGCATCTCGAATTACACGGGAAATCACAGGATATTGTGGTTTGGTCTACGTCTCACGTCCCCCGGTGAGGGGGGGGGGCGGTGAAGCTGGCCTCGCGTTCGTTTAAATACGTTCGACATCAACGTCGATGTTACGCCTTCCATAATGATCATTCAGGTCGGCGCCGCAACACGGTGAAACGATCTTGTGTCCACTTCGCTTGGGACCGCTCCGCTTTTTTGCTACCGGGTTGCTCAGTATATCTCTATCCCCGTCAACCGCACGGCCATGACTGCTGACTTGCCGCAGCAGGGAAGCCTGCTGCTCCAGGAACCGCAGATAGGTTTCGCTTGCGACTTTTGTCGCCGCTGCGGATGCCTCAATCAAAAGCAGTTGAAGCTTGAGTGGTGTTGCATACATATCATACACTTCCTGCCCTCCGCCCCATTTGAAACCCTTAGGTTTTGGATTTTACCACAACCCCAATTTGGCGCATTGATCTTCATCAGTGAAGATGCCGTCAAACGTCAAAACTTCCACGCGCAAGGCCTTCCTTTCGCCCACAAAATCATATAGACACCACCTTCTGCCTCATCAAACCATCAATGAGAGCCTGACCAAAATGACGACAGAAACCGACCTGCTATCGCGTAGCGACTCCAAATGCGAACTCTGTAGCTCTGATAATAATCCGGGAGTTTATGAGGTTCCCCCTGGCGCTGGTGGCGACGCGGACACCTGTGTGCTGATTTGTGAAACCTGCCGCGAGCAGATTGACACCCCCGACAAGACCAACGCACATCACTGGCGGTGCCTGAGCGACAGCATGTGGACACCGGTAGCGGCGGTACAGGTTGTGGCGTGGCGCATGCTCACCCGCCTGCGAGCGGAAAGCTGGGCCCAGGAACTGCTTGATGTGCTATATCTTGACGACGAGACCCTGACCTGGGCGCAGGCCATCGATGACGGGGACAGCACTGAAGATATGGTCCGGCATCTAGATTGTAACGGCGCTCTGCTTGAAGCTGGAGATACGGTCACACTGATCAAGGATCTGAACGTCAAAGGTGCAGGGTTTACCGCCAAACGCGGTACGGCGGTGCGTGGAATCTCACTGGTTCCCGACAATTCCGCACAAATTGAAGGCCGGGTTAACGGTCAGCAAATCGTAATTCTGACTGAGTTCGTAAAAAAGACTGGGTAGCACGTCGGTGCCGCAATCAGTTCCCCAGAGAACACTTGTCATCTAAATTTAATAGAGTTCCTGACACTGACTGTGACCGTTATCACAGATATTACCACGCTGCCTGCATAGGATGAAAATGTGCTTGCGGGGGCACCAAAATGAGGGGGAGGATTACAAAAACAGGAACACTTTTGAACGGAAGATTTAACATGTACAACACTATGGATCGGTTTCGTTTAACGAATACAAACATTCTCGTCGCTGATACCATGCCCGCGTCAAGCGAAGCGACAAAGAACGCTCTCTACGATCTTGGCGGACGCAATTTCACCATCACCAAAAGCGTATCTGAAACCCGCGAACAATTGGACAAAGATAACTTTGATGTCCTGATTTCCGGTGCTTACCTTATGGACGAAGGCACAGCATCAATCGTAACCGACCTGCGACAGGGAAAGCTGGGCCAGGACCCCTTTATCCCGGTCATTGCGTTGACATGGGAACCAACCATCGAAATCGTACAGGAACTTGTCAGTGCGGGCATTGACCAGATGCTTACCCTGCCGGTGTCGGGGAACAAGATCGCACAGGCTCTCGACACCCTGGTGGAAAGGCGCAAACCCTTCGTGGTCACGTCTCAGTATATCGGCCCTGACAGACGCAAGGACCCCCGTCCCGAACAGCAGCAAATTCCCCGGATCGAGGTCCCGAACGCTCTACGTTTCAAGGTTACGGGTATGGATGACGGAATTTCCCGAAAGGACGTGTTGCAGACCATACGCAATCAACGCGCGGAACGATATGCCTACCGCATAGTTTACACCATTGGCATAATTACGGGATTGGTCAGCGACAAAAATAATGGGACAATGGAGACGTGGCTGACTGATCTTCATGATACCCTCGCTGAACTTACCAGACACATCGCCGATACACTTTACCGGCACCATCAAGCACTTTGTGAAACGCTTCTGGATGTAGCCCGGCGAAATCTGGGCTGCGATAGTCCGGGTGGCTCGGATCTGGAACTCATGCAACAGCTCGCGCTCTCCGTACAGGTCGGATTTAGCCCGCAAGACACCGCCATGGTGGATGTCGCACCGACCACCTCGTCGGAGATGCCTGTTTGCGCCACGGCCTGATACTTTCACGCAGAAGACAGGTCGCTAACCTGAACCGCTCATCCGGCGTGATCGCATGCAACTGTTTTGCTAACGCGTATCGGCGTGATGGGTCAGCACATAAAGCGCCATCGCATGACAAGTTACCAAAATTGAACGGCTGAACGCTTTCAACCTGAATATACGCTCTGCCCGAACATGTCTGGTCTCGGACCTGATGTCCGCCACAGCATCTTCGGCGACCTCATATCCTTCGCTGTGCATTTCCATATACCGGCGACGACTGGCAAAGGGGAAATCCGGGTGAAAATGAAAGACGCTCATCGCCTGGTTGCGTTTTTCATAATTTGAGAACGCCATGACTTCATCGGGGCGGATGCCATATTTCCGCATCACCATCGGCGTCGCATCAAGACCGCGTTTCTTAACCGACAGACCGTTCATATAGTCTTGTCTGAACTCAATCATCCAGGGAAGCTCATCCCCTTCGGCAACGAATTCACCCGCAGTATGATCGGTCATCCTGGTCCCAAACGATTCCAGTATCGCCATGATCGGCTAATCAAAGGGAACGAAGGCGACTGAACCCTCTTCTCCCGTTCCCATGCGGATCATCCCGCCCAGAAACTTGTGTTTAATTTTAATCTGTCTCAAGCCTGTTGTAAGTGATCTGGATTAGGTTCGAAGTATTTTCCCAAGAGACTCTCCACACCCCAGATGCACCAAGGAGATGCACTCAAGTTTTATCCTTTCAATACACCCCTCTCAACGGGATTATGTTCTGTTATTCCATACCGATTACGACATCATCCTTATCAGAAGGGCGCAAACCCGGTCCAACAGGAGATTTGACCCAAAATTCCGGTCAGGCGGTGGATAAGTCTTCTGGAAACCGAATCGCCACAGAGGTTTTTTCCATATTCTTCACCGGTGCCGTTTTCACTCAACTTCAGAAGCGGAACGTCTCAAATTATTTTCTTTAGTTTCAAAGACTTGATTATTTCACAACCCTGCACTCCATTCTCCCTTGCAACCTTTTCGATTCGCACTGTATGGACGTAGCAGGCTCACAAGGATGAAATTTTTGGAAATGCGGCTAGCTACATTGATCATTGCCGTCGGTATCGTTTTGGGATGTGGCAGTTCAGTTTACGCCAATTCGGGCCGACCAGAAAAAACGTTACGTATTGGGCATGCGACCATCAGTAACGTAACCATCAATGGTAAAAACGGCACCCCGTCCGTAAATGCGGGCTCTAAACTGAACGTAACCCTGGATTTCACCTCCGATTCATCGCGCCGCTGCCCGAAGTGCCAAAATCAGATCATCGTGTCCTACGCACGCCAGAACGGCGCACGGCTGGAGCGGCTTCCGGGTGGAAGCTGCATTTATTCTGACGATGGGCGTCACTCCAAACAGGGGTATAGCTTTAAGATTGACGCACCAGCCTCTCCCGGGCGCTATCGGATGGTAGTGATGGCAACCCAAGCCTATAACTGCACACGCGCCCTGCAATACCAGCCCCGGCTGCGTCCCATCGCGGCCTTTCAAGTGGATTAGTTATCTTTGGCTTTCAGCAAGTCATCCACATAAAACCCCTGGAACATTGAAATCCCAAGGGCCTGACCAGTCTTGAGACCAACCTCATCATCCAGCCGCGCCAGAACCAGCAAGGTGCCAGCCTGCTGGATATCGATAATCTCTTTCTTGTATTTTGGCAGGATATCCTCTGCGCCCGCACGCCAGAAAATCTTGGCGATGTTGGCGTTCACACGCGACATGTTAACAATCCCGACGGTTTCCGGGAATATGGCATCAATGGCAATGGTTCCGCTTTTGGATTTGATCAGGTCGCAGGCGAGAACGAATTCTTCAAAATTCTGTAAGATGTCCGATTGACGAAACTCGAATACGACGTTGGAAAATACCGTATCTTCGGCATCCTCAATCAATTTCTCGAAGCTTTTGGAAAAAACACTTTCAACATTCATGTTTATGGAACATTTGGCGCGCCCCGGATTCAGGTCGCCAAAAGCGTCCATCAGCAAGGCATCAAGAGTGACGGTCAGCTGATTAAAAAGGTTTCCGGCACCGCGCAATTCGACCTGAGTAAAGACGTGCTTTTTAAGGGCGCTCATCGCGACAAAGTATTCATGCATGATTTCCATAGGCGCCTGCCCCGGCTGGATAATCGCGATTTTTTGATGCTGGATGAAAACCTGCGAGAATTTTTTACTTCCCAGTTGCTTGCTGACCATCTGCACTTGGCGGATATCGTCTTCCTGGAGACGCCGCAGTCTTCCGCCACCCGCACTTGAGTTTTCCGGCTTTTCGTTTAGCCGTTCCAGATAAAGGATGGCGTTGGGCAGTCTGAGAGTCAGATCAAGCATCCGGATCAGCCTGGACTGATCAATCATGCCAAAATTTTCCGGGAAGTGGCGTTGAATAAGGCGCAGCATTTCGACTTTCATGTCGGGTATGACACGCACCTCATTTAACTCGTTCAACTTGATAAGCAGCCCCCGCTCTTCCACATCAATGACGAAAACATCGGCTTCGTAGCGTTCTCGGCACTTCCACATTGCCTCATCCAGGTCCTGCCAGAATTCTGCTGGCGCATCCTGTAACGGCAGTCCACCAAGCGAGATCAAGACAAGTGAGTTGTAGGCGCTGGCCTTGATGTCCATCGCCTTTAACCGCACCAGCAAATCGGTTGCGGTCTTGACTGGAACGGTTCTTACCTGTTCAGCCACCCTCAATTCTCCCCAGTTTTCACTCTTGGGTTGAGACTAGCACATTTTCTTCATTCGAACAGATGGGTTTTGTGTGGGTTTATTTGCCGTTTAAGTTAGCTCCTGATCCGCTCGCTTTTCGGATCATACATGGGACGAAGTGACGCCGCCGCCTTGACCATCTGGCCTGAAACCAGGATTTCGTAGGAGCCTGAATTGATGAAATCCGCGTCCACGCCATCCGCACATTCCACATACCCGAGCCCGACCGCTCCACCAAGCGTATGGCCGTACATGCCAGACGTCAGATAGCCGACAATAAGGCCGTCCCGATAGATGGGTTCATTGTGATACAGCATCTTTTCCGGGTCCTGGAGAAGGAACTGCACCATACGCTTTTTGACACCTTCTTCCCGTTGACGAAGAACAGCATCCCGGCCGATAAACCCGCCGTCCTTGTCCCAGGCGACGGCAAACCCGAGCCCAGCTTCAACAGGGGTTTCTTCGTCCGTTATATCGTGCCCCCAATGACGATAGGCCTTTTCCATACGCAGTGAGTTCATGGCGTGCATACCAACATGTTTGAGGCCAAACTCCTGCCCGGCGTCAACCACCCCGTCATAAACCCCCAATGCAAATTCCGTCGGGATATAAAGCTCCCATCCCAGTTCACCCATATAAGTGATACGTGATGCCCGAACGAAGGCATAGCCCAGATCAATCTCGCGTGACGTCCCGAAAGGAAACGCCTCATTTGACAAGTCTGTTTTCGTCAACCCTTGCAGGAAGGTTCTGGAATTTGGCCCCTGAACGCCAAGTACGGCCATCCCTGACGTGACATCCGTCAACACACAACGGGCATCGGTCGGGATACGGTCTTTCAGGTAATGAAATTCTCGGGTTTGCGACGTCCCGGCAGTGACTATCAGGAAAACGTCGCTACTGAGCCGGGTGACGGTCAGGTCGGCCTCGATACCGCCACGTTCGTTGAGCCATTGGGTGTAGACCAGGCGCCCCGGCTCGACCGCAATATTGTTGGCGCAGACCTGATTGAGAACACATTCCGCATCAGCCCCTTCAAGCCGGAACTTGGCAAAAGATGTCTGATCCAGAAGACCGATATTTTCCCGAACGGCTTTGTGTTCAGCGGCTGAATGTTCAAACCAGTTCTGTTTGGTGAATGAATATTGGTATTCGGCGCTCACGCCTTCGGGTGCATACCAGTTGGGTCGTTCCCAACCGACAACTTCACCATAGACCGCGCCGCGTTGTTCCATCCGGTCATAAAACGGGGATTGGCGGACGTTACGCGCGGTTTCATATTGATAAAATGGCCAGTGCACGGCGTACAGCAACCCAAGCGTTTCGGTGACCCGATCGTGCAGGTAATTGCCGTTGCCCTGAAACGGCAGATTGCGCCGAATATCCACGCTGGCCAAATCGCTCGGAGGGTGTCCATCGCGCATCCATTCAGCCATGACCTTGCCGATACCGCCCGCGGACTGGATACCGATGGAATTAAGCCCCGCCGACACGAACAGCCCCTTCAGTTCGGGAGCTTCGCCAATATGGTAACGGTCATCGTGGGTAAAGCTTTCAGGGCCGCAGAAAAATTTCTGGATACCGGCATTTTCCAAGCTGGGAACGCGATGCATCACGCCTTCCAGAATTGGCGCGAAATGATCAAAGTCATCCGGCAGTTCGTCAAAACAGAAATCTTCGGAAATACCGTCCATACCCCAGGGTTTGGCTTTCGGCTCAAACGCCCCGATCAACAATTTTCCGGCGTCTTCCTTATAGTAGGCGCAGGCGTCATAATCGCGAAAAACCGGTAAATCAGCGCTTAACCCATCAAGAGGTTCGGTAACGATATAAAAATGTTCACAGGCATGAAGCGGGACCGTCATGCCAACGGTACTGGCGAGTTCGCGCGTCCACATGCCACAACACAGCACGACAAAATCGGCTTCAATTGACCCAACCTCAGTTTCCACGCCCGTCGCACGTTCACCATCATGATTGATTTTAGTGACCTTGGTATTCTCAAAAATCTGAGCGCCGCCCATGCGCGCACCCTTGGCGAGCCCCTGCGTAATGTCGATGGGATTGGCCTGACCATCGGAGGGGATGAATATACCCCCGATCACATCATCAATATTGAGTAGTGGATAATAATCCTTACACGTTTGCGGCCCGATAACATCAACCGGAAGATCGAAAACCTTGGCCATGTCGGCACGGCGTTTCAGATCTTCAAAACGGCCTTCATTGTTGGCAATCGACAGAGACCCGTTGACTTTATAACCGTTCGCCTGACCCGTTTCTTCTTCCAGACCGAGGTAGAGTTCGGCAGTGTATTTTGCCAACTTGGTCATGTTCAGGCTGTCGCGCAGTTGACCAATCAGACCTGCGGCATGCCATGTAGTGCCGCAGGTCAGTTGTTTACGTTCCAGCAGAACCACATCCTGCCAGCCGATCTTGGTCAGATGGTAGGCAATGGAGCAACCAATTACGCCACCTCCAACGACAACCACTCGCGCTTTTTTGGGAAGCTGTTTAGCCATATTCTATATCCTCCTGGTGCGCCCGCGGGCGGCTTTGTATTACAGTCTAAATCAATATGAGGGTGGGGAAACAACCCACAGGACAACAGCCTGTTCAGGCGTTGCATTCCAGCACCGGTGCGGTTCAGAACTGGGGTAAGTGAACGCATCGCCCGGTCTTAAAGAGAAAGTGTTCTGGCCGATTGCCAGTTGAACCGAACCTGACACGACAAAACCACCGACCTCGCCGGGGCGGGCGTATTTTTCATCACTGGTTTGCGCGCCGGGCTCGAAGGTACCGAGAATAAGCTCAAACGCGCCAGTCAGAATGGGAGACAGCAGTTCCTCGACCATGCCGGACCCGGTAAAATCGAGGTGGCGGCGGTTTTCACGCCGCACGATATAATCGCGCTCATTCGCTGGCGCCAACGCCGAACCCTGAAAAAACCAGTTGATCGTGACACCCAGCGCGTCCGCAATCTCTTTTAGTACCGGAATGGAAATGACGGACAGATTACGCTCAATCTGCGACACATAACCAACCGAACGGCCGATTTCATCGGCCAGCGACTGAAGCGTAAGCCCTCGCGCCTTACGGAGGTCGCGAACCAGTTCACCGACTGGCGCAACAGAGTCATCGTCAGGATTTTTTTTAAGCTGAGACACGGGCCATCACCGGAACACAACTGAGTTTCAATTAAAGTGACGCTAATTCACATAAATGAAAAATTCAACTATTTTTTCATTTATGTGAATTTTTTTCAATGATGTTCTGAGTTACCGATCAGATGAATCCATCCAGATGGTCACCGGACCGTCGTTGGTCAGTTCGATCTGCATGTGAGACCGAAACCGTCCAGTTGCGACGGGAACGCCCAGAGCCTCGATAGCCGTTACCAGTTTTTCATAAATATCCTCTGCCATTTCAGGGTCGGCAGCGGCAGAAAAACTCGGCCGATTTCCTTTGTGCCAATCCGCAATCAGGGTGAACTGACTGACCACCAGAACCGAGCCGCCCACATCAAGGATCGAGCGGTTCATTTTCCCCTGCTCATCTTCAAACAGGCGCATATTGACAACTTTACGGGCAAAGAATGCGACCTCATCATTGCCGTCGCCGGGTTCCGTACACACCAGAACCGCCAGACCCGGCCCGATCTCACCGAGCACATCCCCTGTATCAACCCAAATGGCGCGGGCCTCCGTAACCCGTTGCAATAGCGCTTTCATGATGTTGTCCGATTTTGAACTGACCATACAAAAGGAAATCGCGAAGCAGTTATTAGACTGCTTCGCGACCAACCCTATCAGATTTTAGGCGCTGTTGTATTAATGCCCGGTGTCTGATCCACTGTGGAAATTAAACACAGCACCCTCCTTGATACCCGAAGGCCAGCGGGCGGTGACGGTTTTCAGTTTGGTGTAAAATCGAACACCTTCCATGCCGTGAATGGAGTGATCACCAAACAGGGACGCCTTCCAGCCGCCGAAACTGTGGTAGGCCACCGGCACAGGAATCGGTACATTCACGCCGACCATGCCGATGTTCACATCCTGGGTGAAGTTGCGTGCCGTATCGCCATCGCGGGTAAAGATCGCTGCACCGTTGCCGTATTCATGGTCGATGACCATTTGTTTGGCTTCCTCATAACTCTGAGCCCGGACAACCGTAAGGACAGGGCCGAAAATTTCGTCGCGATAGATCGACATATCCGTGGTCACCCGATCAAACAGGCTGCCGCCGACGAAAAAGCCGTTTTCGTAGCCCTGAAGATTGATCCCACGCCCGTCGACCACCAGTTCCGCACCGGCAGCGACACCTTCATCGATATAACGCTCAATACGCTCTTTCGCCTCACGGGTAATCACCGGTCCCATCTCGGCTGCGCTATCCGTGTAAGGACCGACTTTGAGGCTTTGAACACGCGGAGCAAGCTGTTTGATGAAGGCGTCCGCCGCTTCATCGCCGACGGCGACGGCGACGGAAACCGCCATGCAGCGCTCGCCAGCAGAACCGTAAGCCGCACCCATCGTCGCATCAACGGCCTGCCCCATATCAGCATCGGGCATAATCAGCATATGGTTTTTCGCTCCGCAAAGCGCCTGAACCCGTTTGCCGTGAGCGGCCCCGGTTTCATAGATATAGCGTCCGATGGCTGTTGAACCGACAAAACTGATCGCCCCGACGGTCGGATCAGTGAGCAGTGTATCCACCGCTTCCTTGTCGCCATTGACAACATTCAAACACCCTTTCGGCAGGCCCGCGTCTATCATCAGTTCCGCCAGACGCAATCCACAGGACGGGTCGCGTTCCGACGGCTTGAGAACAAAAGTATTGCCGCAGGCCAGCGCCACCGGGAACATCCACATGGGCACCATGGCAGGAAAGTTAAAAGGCGTGATACCAGCACAGACTCCGACCGGTTGGCGGGTATTAAAACTGTCAACGCCGCCAGCCACCGACGCCGAATAATCTCCTTTTAAAAGGTGCGGTATGCCGCAGGCAAACTCGACCACTTCCAGCCCTCGGGTAACCGAACCTTTGGCGTCATCCAGTGTTTTACCATGCTCGTTCGACAACATTTCCGCCAGCTCATCCATGTGTTTGTGCAGCAGATCGCGAAATTTGAACATAACTTGCGCGCGTTTGGCAGGTGGTGTTGCCGACCATCCTGGCAGCGCTGCAGCAGATGAGGCGATCGCCTTTCGAACTTCGTCAGCGCTTGCCAGCGGCGCCTTCTTGGTAACCTCGCCGGTTGCGGGGTTATAAACATCGCCAAACCGTCCGCTTGCGCCCTTAACACGAACACCGTCCACAAAATGCATCAATTCTTCAGTCATTGCCCACTCCTATAATCAGCGCCTGTCAACACTTGCAAAATTCCAGCGCCAAATTGCAATAATTTAAATGGCGTGCAAAGCAGGAAACCGCGCGAATCAATAAATTCCAAATAACGCAACCGTGCGAAGTCTAACTGGTTTCGGTCTTTTCCGGCAGTCTTTCAACAGCTTAAGGCCATAGTCCGGATAATCTGGAGCTATCGTTTTCACAACTTTGGCACCAAAATTAGTTTGCGTTCGCCCGAAGTTTCTGGTGGCGCGACCGAATTGGCCCAGGCAACAAAGTCTGTTCAGGCGTTGACCTGTGTGGGAGAACGCCTCCATACTTGGGAAACGCAATTTGCAACATGAAATTGCCCGGAGGGCTCGCGTGACAGACGTTAACAAAACCGCTTCCATGGCTACCGCCAAAGCCGCCAGGACCTTCTCCCGGCGTTTGTTGCTCAGGTACGCGGCAGGTGCCGGAGCTGTTGCCGCTACGGGGCCCTGGATTGTCGAAAATGCCCTGTCTTCATCCGGCAAAGTCGATGTCCTGTGCTGGACAGGTTACCTTCCTGACGCCTTCCTGAAAGATTTTGAAAATTCGACCGGCATCAAAACCAATTACATAACCCTCGGTTCGAACGAAGAACTGATCAACAAAATGAAGGCCTCCAAAGGTCGGGGGTATGATATTATAACTCCCACTGTGCACCGTATGGGGCAGTGGATTGATCTGAACCTGACCCAGCCTTGGGACCTTAAAAAAATTCCCAACCTGAAAAATGTGGAACCAAGATTCCTCAAACCGAGCGAAGCCTGGACCTGGGGTGGCGGCCAACACCATCTGCCTCACATCTGGGGAACGGAAGCGATCACCTACCGCACCGACCTTTTTCAGACCGAATACGGCAAACTCAGCTTCGGCGACTTGTGGCTGCCGGAAATGAAAGGTCGTGTTCAGGGGCGTCCACACTCAATGATGGCGGGGATTGGACGTTACCTGGCCGGGATCGACAAGCTGCCGCCATTTACCGATGCCTACAAAGACGAAAACAATATGCGAAAAATCTGGGACGAAATCACCAGCTTCGCAATCGAACACAAACCGTGGATCAAGTCTTTCTGGAACAACCACAATACCCAGAAATCCAATTTCACCCAGAACGGCTGCGTTATCGGACAAACCTGGGACGGGCCCGCTATTGAACTGATGAAAGAAGGAAGCCCTGTTCAGTACCTTGCCCCCCGGGAAGGTGCGTTCGCCTGGCTTGATGGCCTAAGTATGCCGATCGGTGCTAAAAACAAGGAGCAGGCTTACGAACTCGTTAATGCCATCTATACGGCCAAAGCGGGAGCGCAGATGGCGAATTCGACGGGCTACAACGCGACCGTCCATGGCGTCAGGGACCTGCTTGACGCGCAAACCAAAGCCGCATTCGAATCCGCCTACCCCGGTGATGCACTGGATAAATTATGGTGGTGGCCGGACGAACCCAACTGGTATGCTGAAATCCGTTCTGAATACAGGGATCAGCTAATTGCCTCCTGATCAACGTTTTGACCCCATCAAATTTCGGCAATTGGCCCTAACGCTCCCGCAGCATTTTCCTGAACTCTAACCGGCAAAAGAGGGGAGCTGGCATTTCATATGTCATCAAAAAGGCCACCGTATCACCAATCTGGCAGTTATAAATCGTTGACGCATAACGAAAATCAATACCATAATTTCAGCTCCAGAATTTTTACATGCTAATTGGCTTGATCAGAGGGGGATTATAGGCCGGTATGTTTTTTTGTCATTGCTGTCAAAAAACGGTCACTAAAAATCTATAAGAATTGCAATATCAAAAACCAAGGAGGTAATAAATGTTACACAAACATGGTAAACGCGCAGGCCTAGGCGCTTTGGTAGCCATCGCTGCCGGGCTTGGTCTGTCGCCGACTGCCGTCCAGGCAGCCGCATGTCCGGCGGTAACCGTCGCCGACATGAAGGGGGTTAAGGCTGGTGCCTTCCCGCAGCAGTATGAGCTGTCTGAATTTGAGGCCGCCGCACATTGCAAAATGACCTTTTCCGGCAACCCGGATGCCGGAAAACTGAATGCCAAGATCACCGGAAATCCAAAATTACCCGCGCTTTCGGAACGCCTTCCGGCGGAACCTCTGGTGGCCGCACCCTATTCCTCGATCGGTCATTACGGCGGCACGTTTAACGCACTGTCCAATGCGACGGAAGCCGGAACGTCGGACTTCCTGTCAGTTCGTCATGTCAATCTTGTGCGCTATTCCGATGATCTTCAGACCATCGTACCCATGGTCGCCAAAAGCTGGTCGTGGAACAAGGACTTTACCAAGCTGACATTCAAGCTTCGCAAAGGACACAAATGGTCCGATGGCGAGCCGTTCACCGCCGAAGACGTCAAGTTCTGGTACGACAATCTGGCGCTGGACCCGAAGGTTATTGAAAAACCGAAGGACTACGTGCTGGTCGGCGGCAAGCGCATGACGGTCGACGTCATTGATCCGCAGACCGTCCGGTTCAATTTACCCGCGCCAAAGCCTGGTCTTGTTGCTCATTTCGCGACCTCTTTCGCGCAGGGTTTTCAGCCCAAGCACTTCCTCGGCAAATTCCACCCGGACATCAACCCGGATGCCGACAAATTGGCGAAAGCCGCCGGGTTTGAAAACGGTCTGGCCGTTATCAAGGCTTATTTTGGCAATTCGGACTGGACAGACACCCCGTCACCAATGCTGAACAGCCCGGACAAACTTTCCAAACTGCCGGCCAACGTCGTGCCGACACTGGAAAGCCATATCGTCGTTAGCGACACCACCGAAGGTCGTCATCTGGTTGCCAATCCGTATTTCTTTATCGTTGATACCGCAGGCCATCAGCTGCCTTATATCAACGAACAGGACGAAATATACGCCAACGACAATCAGGTCCGTCTCCTGAAACTGGTCAATGGCGAAGCGACGTATAAGGCGCAATCCCTGCAACTGGCTGACGCGCCGCTGTTGTTGGAAAAACAAAAAGCGGGCAACTACTCGGTTGATCTGAAACCTCAGATCGCCATGCACGCCTTCTCGTTCAACGTGACTTCCGCGGATCTCGAAAAACGTAAAGTCTTCGGTGACCTGCGCTTCCGCAAAGCCATGTCGATTGCCATCAATCGCAAGGAACTGAACGAAGTTGCTTACTTTGGTCAGGGTACGCCGCAGCAATACATCGGCTTCTCCCCGGCACCCGAATTCGTCGATCCGAAATGGAAATCCTATGCCGCCAAATTTGATCCCAAGGGCGCCAAAGCCCTGCTGAATGAAATCGGCATGGTTGACAAGGATGGTGACGGTTTCCGCGAATTGCCCAACGGTGACAAGATCGTGCTGAACATGCAGTTCGCCACGCAAGGTATCGCCGGACAGGTCGTCGAACTGGTTGGTCAGTACTGGTCCAACGTTGGCGTCCAGACGACAATCAAGGAAGTTACCCCGGATGAATATCGTTCGGCCCAGTCCTCCAACAAGCTGGATGTCGGCATGTGGGAAAAAGGTCAGCCGATGGGTATTATCCTCGGCAACAACGAACTCTGGGTGCCGCCGTTTGAAAACTATTTTGCCCATCGTGTCGGTATGCTGTGGGCGGAATACGTTGAATCGAACGGTGCCAAGGGCGTTAAACCCCCGGCCTTCGTTGATCAACTGATCGCCGACATCAATGCCTTCCAGTCAACACCGGCAGGCACACCAGAATCCGATGCGCTTGGCGCACGTCTGGTCAAGAACATGGTGGAAAACCTCCTGTTCATCGGTACGGTTCAGTCTTCTGGTCCGATTTACCACCTCAACGCTCTTAAGAATTTCGTCAAATTCAAGACGGCGTCTTACGAGTACTATCGGACGTTCCCTTATCGTCCGTGGCAGTGGTACCTGGACAAATAGGGCCAGACCTAAAACTCGACATGTGTTTGGATCGGGCGGCAAAGTCGCCGCCCGATTCCTTCACAACTCATAACCGGTTTGTCCGGTTTCGCGCCCGTCCACCCCTGTTAAATCATCGAGGTAATTCCGATGGCCGTATTCCTGCAGTTCACCTTCACACGCGCCGTGATGGCCATAATCACTTTGCTCACTGTGTCGCTGATCGTGTTTACACTGATGGAAATGGTTCCCGGAAACTGCGCCGAACGTTACCTGGCATTTAAAAATACTCAGGGCGCACAAATTACAATTGACGACATCAAGGCCGAAGAACGACGCCTTGGCCTCGACAAACCCTTTGTCGTCCGCTGGGGAAAATGGGTCGGCAACGTATTCCTGAAAGGCGAATTTGGCGACAGCTGCATCCTTCGGCTCAACATTAACCAGCTTCTTAAAGACAAGTTCTGGATCAGTCTGGCGATCTGCATGACGTCCCTGATCGTCGCCTATCTGATTGCCGTACCAATTGGAATGATATCCGCGACATCATCCAGCCCACTGACCAATCACTCACTTCGTTTCATCAGTTATCTTGGACTGGCGCTGCCCAACTTCCTGCTGGCGCTGATCATTATGCTGCTTTCGACCGTTCTGTTTGGCGATTCCCTGACCGGGCTGTTTTCAAAGGAATTCCGAGACGTCGCCTGGTCATGGGCCAAATTTCAGGACTTCATCTCCCGCGCATGGTTACCAATTTTCATTCTGGGCTGGTCGGCAACCGCGTTTGCCCTGCAGACCGTCCGCGCCCTCATGCTTGATGAAGTCGGAAAACTTTACGTGACTGCAGCGGCGGCGCGGGGCATTTCCGGCGGCAAGCTGCTGTGGCGATACCCGGCACGCCACGCCCTTGGTCCGGTTATCAATTCTCTTGGTTTCGACCTGAACCGCATATTCAACGAATTGCCTATTGTTGCGCTGATCCTGACATTAACCGAATCAGGCGCGTTGTTGATTGAGGCCCTGGCGCGTTCAAACGATCAGCAGTTGGCTGGCGCAATCATTTTCCTGTTAACCGCCAGCATCGTGTTCCTCAATTTCGTGACGGATATCCTGCTGGCGTTGATGGACCCCCGCGTAAGACGGGGGCTGATGGGATAACAAGATGACAAGCACAACAGCACCCATCAATACAGAAACCGCCCAAAAGCTCAAAGAAGCCTATTTTACGGCGTCGCAGGGGCAGCTGATCTGGGCGCGTTTCAAGAGCGACCGCACGGCCATGATCGCGGGCTGGGCACTGATTCTCATGATCATGATGGGAGTTTTTGCGCCCCCCCTTTCACCTTATGACCCGACCATCGCCGGGCGCGACAAGGAATACGAAAACGGGGCCCCACAAATTCCAAAATTCTGGGATGAAAACGGTTTTTCGGCCCGTCCGTTTATCTACACGTCAGAGCGCATGCGCTCGATCAAGACAAATTTTCGCTGGGTGACGACCATCAGCCGGGAAAAACGACGCTACGTGCAGTTTTTTGTCGATGGCTGGGAATACAGCCTGCTTAAATTCAGCTGGGACCTGCCGGGTGAAACATTCGACGTGAATGTCAAAGCTTTCACCTTCAAGACCCACCTGTTCGGGGTCGACAAGGGGCAAGTTCACCTCTTTGGCACGGATGCGAGCGGCAAGGACATTTTCTCACGAACATTGCACGCAATATACACATCTCTGGCGGTGGGAACCCTGGGGGTGCTTATATCGTTTGTGCTGGCCCTGGTGATCGGCGGTGTCGCCGGTTACTTCGGCGGCTGGATTGACTCGGTTTTGCAGATGATTACGGATGCTGTGCGAACCGTCCCGGCGATCCCGCTGTTCATGGCGCTGGCCGCGTTCATTCCCGCCGAATGGAGTTCTGAAACCAGATTTTTCTTCATCTCAATTATTCTCGGACTGGTTGGCTGGCCGACCCTCGCTCGCCGTATCCGCACCCACCTGCTAACAGAACGCTCTCAGGAATACGTGCTGGCGGCTGAACTTTGCGGAGCATCTTCAGGCCACATCATCCGCAAACATCTGCTGCCCAGTTTCACCAGCTATATCATCGTCGATCTGATGATTTCCTTTCCTTATGCGGTGCGTTCGGAAACAGCGCTCAGCTTTATCGGGCTGGGATTGAAAGACCCGGTAAATTCGCTGGGCGCCCTGATGCAGAACGTCTCCAAAGCCGATGTGCTGCTGAATTATCAGTGGTATTTCATCCCTGTCATCTTCTTCATTGCACTGGTACTGGCGTTTGTCTTCGTCGGCGACGGCTTACGTGATGCGGCAGATCCTTATTCGGGTGCCAAGAAATGACTTTGCTGACCGTTGAAAATTTGACGTTGCAGTTCGATACCGACGAAGGTCGGATCACTGCCGTAGAAGATGTTTCGTTCACCCTTGAGGCCGGAGAAGTCATGGGGCTGGTGGGCGAATCTGGATCGGGAAAATCGGTAACGGCGAAGTCGCTGATGCAACTCAATCCATCCAATGCGGTCTACGGCCCAAAAAGTCGGATCATCCTCAATCTTGACGACGGCGCGGTTGATGTCCTGTCTTTGAAAACGGCGCGCGATATGCAAGTCGTCCGGGGCGGGGCGGTTTCAATGATCTTCCAGGAACCAATGGCGAGTTTTGCCCCGGCGATCTCGATTGGCGATCAGATGGTCGAACAACTTGTCCTGCATAAAAATATCACGCCCGGCGAAGCCAAGAACATTTCCATCGAAATGCTGGAACGGGTCGGAATATCCGAAGCCCCGAAAAGATTTGACCAATATGCCTTCGAACTGTCCGGTGGCATGCGCCAGCGCGCCATGATTGCCATGGCCCTGTCGACCCGACCGAAACTGCTGATTGCCGATGAACCGACGACTGCGCTTGATGTGACCATCCAGGCCCAGGTGTTGGAGTTAATGAAGGATATTGTTGCTGAATTCGGCATGGGCATTATCTTCATCACCCACGATCTGGGGGTCGTTGCACAAACCGCGGACAAGGTTGCCGTCATGTATCTGGGGGAACTGGTTGAAAAAGGCCCGGTTCGCGAAGTCATTCGAAACGCCGCTCATCCCTATACGCGAGGATTATTGAACGCGCTGCCCAAACTGGAAGATCTGGATGCACCGCTGACTCCGGTGCCCGGCGACATCCCTAGCCCCCTTGAGCGCCCGAGCGGTTGTGTCTTCCATACCCGCTGTTCGGAAATGGAGGCCGGGCGCTGCGACAAAGGGTTGCCACATTTATTCAGTGTCAAAGAGGACCACGACGTCGCCTGTTTTGTGGTTGAAGACAAAGGAGTGCGCGTGGCATGAATGATCACCCACTCATAACAACCAGCAACCTCTCCGTCTCCTTTCCTCTGGGTAAAAATTTTTTCGGTCCAAAGCTCTTTGTCCATGCTGTGGCCGACATAACCCTGGACATCCCTCGCGGCAGTTTTTTTGGTCTCGTCGGAGAATCAGGCTCCGGCAAGACGACCTTTGGCCGCGCGCTGCTGAATGCCGTTCCCATTTCGGGCGGCCATGTGGAATACAACGATGACGAGGTTTCCTACAATCTGGAACACCTGAGCAAGGCAGAGTTGAAAGATTATCGTAAACGGGCCCAGCTGATTTTTCAGGACCCCTATGCGGCGCTCAGTCCACGGATGACCGTGCGTGATATTATCGCTGAGCCGCTGGAGGTCATGGGCCTGACCAGTTCGCGAGACGAAACCGACGAAAGAGTCCGCGACATCGCCGCCAGATGCCGCCTCAACCTTGAACACCTTCGCCGTTTTCCCCACGCCTTTTCCGGTGGGCAGCGCCAGCGTATTTCCATCGCCCGCGCCCTGGTCTCCAACCCCAAATTCGTGGTTGCCGATGAATCCGTGGCAGCCCTTGATGTTTCGATTCAGGCGGATGTCCTGAATCTTCTGAAAGACCTGCAAAAAGAACTGGGGCATACCTATCTGTTCATCAGCCATGACCTCAGCGTCGTCGCTCACATCTGCGATCAGGTGGCGGTCATGTATCTGGGACGTCTCGTGGAAACAGCTCCGACCAGAGAATTGTTTTCAAGATCCAAACACCCCTATACCCGCGCGCTCATGTCCGCCATCCCTTCGTTGGACCCGGATCACGTCAGTACGGCACAGAAGCTCGAAGGCGAAATTCCCAGTCCTGCATCGCCACCACCGGGCTGCAGGTTTCACACGCGCTGCCCGTTCACAACGGAACTCTGCAAACAGGAAGAGCCCGCGCTGGAGCATGTCTCCGACGGTCACAATGTCTCCTGCCACCGCTGGAAAGAACTCGATCTGTAAGCCTGTGGTTTGACATCAACCGTTTCGAAAGCAAATCCGGCTATCCGTCAACCGACGGCTTTCTGACAAACAAAAACGGCACCCGAAGGTGCCGTTTCCATTGTGTGTAAATAATCAGATCAGGCTTCGCTGAGCATGGCGCGAAGTTTATCGATCATTTCATCGATATGACTTTTTTCAGAAATGAACGGCGGCGCAACAATACCGGTATCGCCCGTGAATTTCACATGCATGCCCTTCTTGAATAGCGATACCTGAGCCGCACCACCGCGTAATCCAGGCGCACCTTTGGGTTTAAGCTCAACCGCACCCATAAGGCCGTATCCGCGGATATCACGAACACAGTCCATATCCTGAAGACTGTACAGACCATCCAGAAAATATTCAGAAAGGTCCGCTGCGCGTTCAAACAGTTTTTCCTCCTGGAAGATATCCTGGACGGCAATACCAGCTGCGCAGGCTGCCGGGTGACCGGAGTACGTATACCCATGAAAGAACTCAATGGCATTTTCCGGCGCGGCTTCGGTAATGGTCTTATAGACTTCATCTCGAACGGCGACGGCCCCCATCGGCTGCGCACCATTCGTCAGGGCTTTGGCCATGGTCATCAGATCCGGTGTTACTCCGAATTCCTGCGAGGCGAAGGCGGAACCCGTCCGCCCAAACCCGGTAATCACCTCATCGAAGACCAGCAGGATGCCATGCTCATCGCAGATTTCACGAAGCCGCTCAAGATACCCTTTGGGTGGCACCAGGCATCCCGTCGATCCGGCGATGGGTTCGACAAAAACAGCAGCGATGGTTGATCCGCCGTAGGTTTCACAGAAGCGAGCCAGATCGTCGGCCAGTTCAGCGCCACCTTCCGGTTGACCACGGGTGAACAACTGATTTTCATCCCAGGTATGACGCATGCAGACGACGTTCGGCATGACACCACTGAACGTTTCACGGTTCTTGACCATGCCACTCAGGCTGACACCGCCAATATTGACGCCATGATATGCACGTTCGCGCGAAACAAAGCGGGTCCGCTGACCTTCTCCGCGCGCCCGGTGATAGGCCATCGCCATTTTAAGGGCCGTATCAATGGATTCTGAACCTGAATTGACAAAGAAAACGTGGTTGATCGGATCAGGAGTGATCCGCGCGACCTTTTGCGCCAGTTCGAACGTTCCAGGCGTCGCGCTGCCAAACGGGGCCGCATAGTCGTTTTCCAGCAACTGGTGGTACACAGCCTCAGCAATTTCCTTGCGGCCATGGCCCAGCGGGCAACAGAACAGGGCCGACGAACCGTCAATAATCTGGCTGCCTTTGTGGTCGGTGAAATAGACGCCTTCACCCTTGACGATGATACGTGGATCGTTTTTGAAAGCGCGGTTTGCCGTAAATGGCATCCAGTGTTGTTCAAGGTTGTTCGCGGTATATTGCATTGGAAATTCCTCCCAGCGAAAACATTAAATAAAGAATGATAGTCTCTGCGGACCCGCCACTGCCCATCTGACATATCATCTGGGCAGTGGCCGACTTGTCCATGTTGCCGAAACAACGTAATCTCTGCGCTGGACCCACTCTAGTGCCAATTTTTCCGAATTCGTGAGGCCAGAAGATGCGGGACACCTTGTTCCATTTTGAACGGACAAAGAATACCAGTATCCAGTCCCAGATCAGGGAGATGCTGGTGTCCGCGATCCTCAACGGACAGCTGGCGTCCCGCATGCCGCTGCCATCCAGCCGCAACATGGCCAAAACCCTGCGCGTTTCCAGAAACACCGTGGTTTTGGCCTATCAAGGACTTGTTGACGATGGTTATCTTACTTCCAGGGAGAGAAGCGGATTTTATGTGAATCCGGAAATTCTTGAAGGCCGGGCGGAGCCGGATTCTCAAATGGAACGGCCCACCAGCAAGGCACTGGACTGGAAACGACGCTTCCAGCTGCGTCCTTCTGTTCACAAATCCATCCAGAAACCGCTGGATTGGCAAACTTACAAATACCCCTTCATTTCCAATCAGGTGGACCCCACATTATTTCCCATCGCCGCGTGGCGCGAATGCACACGCCAAGCCATGGGCAAGCGCGGCATGGACGCCTGGACCAGTGACACCAGCGGCAGCGATGACCCTCAATTGATCGAGCAGATCAAGACCCGTCTGTTACCACGGCGGGGGATCATGGCGTCAAACGACGAAATCCTGATTACGCTGGGCGCACAGAACGGGCTTTACCTGCTGGCCAGTCTGCTGGTTCGTGAAGGCGTCCGGGTCGCCGTGGAGAACCCCGGATATCCTGATGCCCACAACATATTCAGCCTCAAGACGGATTGTGTCATCCCAATCCCGGTGGACCACGAGGGGCTGCCGGTCGATGGGCAGCTTGATCAATGCGATTATGTTTACGTTACCCCATCCCATCAGTCACCGACCACCCGCACCATGCCCATGGAACGTCGCAAGGCGTTGCTCGAAAAAGCCGAGCAGCAGGATTTTGTGGTTATTGAAGATGACTATGAAAGTGAAACCAATTACGCCAGTTCGCCAACCCCTGCCCTGAAGTCGCTTGATACCAACAATCGCGTCGTTTATGTCGGCAGCCTGTCCAAAACCCTGTTCCCTGGGCTGCGGCTCGGATATCTGGTGGCATCGGCGGATTTGATCCGTGAACTTCGGGCGCTCCGTCTGCTGATGCTGCGCCATACCCCCAACAATAATCAGCGCACGGTGGCTTATTTTCTGGCGCTCGGCCATCACGATACGCTGATTCATCGACTGCACCGAGCCTATCGTTCACGCTGGCAGGCGATGGCGGCCGCCCTTGAAAAATACTTGCCTGGATCAGCAGAAATCCCGACATTTGGCGGCACCAGTTTCTGGGTCAAAGGCGGAAACGACCTGGACTCATTCGAATTGGCCCGGGCGGCTCTGGCGGAAGGGGTTTTGATCGAGCCGGGAACACCGCATTTTTCCGGAGATAATCCGCCGACAAACTTTTTCAGACTGGGCCTGTCATCCATTCCGGACGACCGGATCGAGCCCGGCATCGAACTTCTGTCACAAATCATGAAACGCCATAAGGCCTGAAATTCCGCGGCATTCCACGAAAAAAAACTGGTCCGGGGGAATACCAATATCTGGCCCTACCGGGGATACATGTTGTCGCCCTATCAAGGGGACACAACAGGCTGTCGCGGGACGAACAGACCGTCCCTCGATGGCTCTGACTCGAATTTTCTCATCTTGCGGAGTTAGTAAAATGCTTATCGGCGTTCCCAAAGAAATCAAAAACAACGAATTTCGGATCGGCATGACACCGACCAGCGTTCGTGAAGCCGTCCATCATGGACATAAGGTTGTCGTCGAAACCAATGGTGGCATCGGTATCGGTGCCAGCGACGCGGAATATGAAGCGGCGGGGGCGACAATCTACGCAACGCCTGAGCAGATTTTCGCCGAGGCAGCTATGATCGTTAAGGTTAAGGAACCGCAGGCGGTTGAGCGCAAAATGCTGCGCGAAGGGCAAATTCTGTTCACCTATCTGCATCTTGCTCCCGACCCCGATCAGACCCGCGACCTCGTTGACAGCGGCGCCGTCTGCATCGCCTATGAAACCGTTACTGACAATCACGGTGGCCTTCCGCTGCTGGCCCCCATGTCACAGGTTGCCGGTCGGATGTCCATCCAGGCCGGTGCCCATTGCCTGGAAAAAGCCCAGGGGGGTTCCGGCATCCTGCTGGGCGGCGTCCCCGGTGTCGCCCCGGCGAAGGTCGCCATCATCGGCGGCGGTGTGGTTGGCGAGAACGCCGCCTACATGGCGATTGGACTGGGGGCGGATGTCACCATTCTGGATCGTAACGTGGATACCATGCGGGCCCTGGTTGTGCGTTTCGGGCAGTCGATCAAGACCGTTTATTCGACCAAACTGTCGGTCGAAGAACATGTGCTGGGTGCTGATCTGGTCATCGGCGGTGTTTTGCTGCCGGGTGCCGCCGCGCCAAAACTGGTAAGCGAAGATCACGTCAAGGCCATGAAGGCCGGTTCGGTATTGGTCGATGTCGCCATCGATCAAGGCGGTTGTTTTGCCACCTCTCACGCGACAACCCACGCCGACCCGACTTATATTGTTGACGATGTTGTTCACTATTGTGTCGCCAACATGCCGGGTGCCGTCGCCCGCACGTCCACCTATGCGCTCAACAACATGACCCTGCCGTTTACGCTGGCCATTGCCGACAAAGGCTACAAACAGGCGCTTCAAGATGATCCGCATCTCCTCAACGGGCTCAATGTCCACAAAGGAGACCTGACCTACGAAGCCGTTGCCCATGACCTCGGGTACAATTTTGTCGACCCCGATTCGGCAATCGCGGGCTGACGCAAATACCCGCCGGTGTGATGTCCGTTTTCAGGATATGGCACCGGCGCGGTTTTGACTCTACAGGGCGGATTTGCTATTAAATTCGTCATTAATTTTAATATTGATTGAACTTGTCTCATTTTAGGGATTTTTGAAGGAAATTTATTATGACAAAAATGACCACCGAAGAGGCATTTGTAAAAGTTTTGCAAATGCATGGTATTGAGCACGGATTCGGCATTATCGGCTCTGCTTTCATGCCGATCTCCGATCTGTTTCCGAAGGCCGGCATCAAATTCTGGGATGTCGCCCACGAAACCAACGGCGGCCTGATCTGCGATGGGTACACCCGCTCTACCGGAAAGATGGCCATGGCCATCGCCCAGAACGGCCCCGGCATCACTGGCTTCGTCACCCCGATCAAGACCGCCTACTGGAACCACACGCCGATGCTGCTGGTCACCCCGCAGGCCGCCAACAAGACCATCGGCCAGGGCGGATTTCAGGAAATCGAGCAGATGGCCCTGTTCAAGGACATGGTTTGCTATCAGGAAGAGGTCCGCGATGCGTCGCGCATGGCGGAAGTCCTCAACCGGGTTATCGAAAAAGCCATCCGTGGATCGGCCCCGGCCCAGATCAATGTGCCGCGTGATTTCTGGACCCAGGTCATTGACATCGACCTGCCGCAGATCGTTCGTCTCGAACGCCCGGCCGGTGGCGGGGACGCCATTGCCAAAGCGGCTGAATTGCTGTCCGGCGCTAAATTCCCGGTTATCCTGTCGGGTGCCGGTGTGGTTATTGGTGGCGCCATCCCGGCCTGTCAGGCCCTGGCCGAGCGCCTTGATGCGCCGGTCTGCAGTGGCTATCAGCACAACGACAGTTTCCCCGGTTCTCACCCGCTGGCCTGTGGCCCGCTTGGGTACAACGGTTCGAAGGCCGCCATGGAACTGATCTCCAAAGCTGACGTGGTGCTGGCCCTTGGCACCCGCCTCAACCCGTTCTCGACCCTTCCGGGGTATGGCATTGATTACTGGCCGCAAGACGCCGACATCATCCAGGTCGACATCAATTCCGACCGCATCGGTCTGACCAAGAAAGTCACCGTCGGAATTCAGGGCGATGCCAAACAGGTCGCCACCCAGATTCTGGCGCAACTGTCGGCAACGGCGGGCGATGCCGGACGTGAGGATCGCAAGGCGCTGATCCATCAGACCAAGTCGGCATGGATGCAGACGCTAAGCAGCCTTGATCACGAAGAAGACGACCCCGGCACCACCTGGAACGCCGATTCCCGCGAACGCGATGCCGACCTGATGGCCCCGCGTCAGGCGTGGCGCGCCATTCAGGCGGGCCTGCCGAAAAACGCCATTATTTCCAGCGATATCGGCAACAACTGCGCCATCGGCAATGCCTACCCGACCTTTGATGAGGGCCGTAAGTATCTGGCTCCTGGTCTGTTCGGCCCCTGCGGATATGGGTTCCCGGCGATCATCGGCGCCAAAATCGGCTGCCCCGATGTCCCGGTTGTCGGCTTTGCCGGTGATGGCGCCTTCGGCATTTCCATGAACGAAATGACCTCCATTGGCCGTGATGACTGGCCCGCCGTGACCATGGTGATTTTCCGCAACTTCCAGTGGGGCGCGGAAAAGCGCAACACCATCCTGTGGTACGATGACAACTTCGTCGGCACTGAGCTCAACCCTTACCTCAGTTATGCCAAAGTCGCAGAAGGCTGTGGTCTCAAGGGCGTTGAGGTCAAAACCGCCGAGGAGCTGACCGAAGCCCTGAAAGTCGCCTGCAAGGCACAGGATGATGGCGTCACCACCTTCATCGAGATCGTGCTCAATCAGGAACTGGGGGAACCGTTCCGCCGCGACGCCATGAAAGCGCCGGTGGCAGTCGCCGGAATTGACCCCAACGACATGCGCCCGCAGTCCGGCGCATAAGTCGTAGCGAACAGTGAATACCATGGGGCCGGGGAGCAGTGTTCCCCGGCCCCTGTTTTTTTGCTATGGATAGACCATGTTAAGCACCCTGCCCTACGAGATCCCGCCCTATCTGCAGGCCCTGTGTAAAACCGTGCCTGCCGTCACCACCGCCGTCGCTGGAGCCGATCATGTGATCGCCCTTGAAAGTGCCCGTCAGGCGACGGAGGACGACCTTATTATCCCGGTGCTGATCGGCGATGGCGACCAGATCAGGCGGCTGGCCCGCGATATCGATTGGGACATTTCACGCTTTCAGGTGATTGATGCAGCGGGCGAAGACAAAGCGCCTGAAACCGCTGTCGCTCTTGCCCGCAACGGCGAGGTCGATGCCATCATGAAAGGCCACCTCCATACCGACGCCCTGATGGCCGCCGTCGTCAACCGCGACACCGGGCTTCGGACCGGTCGCCGTCTGAGCCATACGTTTCATATGACCATCCCCGGGCGCGAACGGGTGCTGATGATCAGCGACGGCGCGGTCAATGTGACCCCCGATGTCAAAACCAAAATCGACATCATCAAAAACGCCGTTGATCTCGCCCACGCGCTGGGCAATGCCGCTCCCAAGGTCGCCATGCTATCGGGAACGGAATCGATCCTTCCGGCCATGCCGTCCAGTATCGAGGCCGCCGAGATCGTCAAGATCGCCGCCACCGGGGAAATTAAAGACGCCCTTGTCGGCGGTCCCTTCGCCTTCGACAACGCCATTTCACCAGAAGCCGCACGCCTGAAGGGCATGACCAGCCCGGTCGCCGGATACGCCGATATCCTCGTTGTTCCCAACATCGAAACCGGCAATGGCCTGTTCAAGATGATGGCCCACTTCATGAGCGCCACGGCGGCGGGTATCGTCATGGGGGCAAAGGTCCCGATCATGCTGACATCGCGCGCCGACCCGCCGCAGGCCCGTGTCGCCGCCGCCGCCCTGGCGACACTGGTGGCGGCCCATCAACAGGGCAACTGAGCAACGACCCGCCGACAGAACGCGGGTTCGAGTGAGTTTTGCTATTGATAAATTGCGCTGATGCCATAATTTCCACCCCATGAACACATTTCCACCTGCCCTCGCCCAGGGCTATCGGGCCTTTCGCGACAACAAATACGCGCAGGAAAGCCAGCGTTACCGCAACCTGGCCGAACAGGGCCAGACGCCGGAAACCCTGGTCATCGCCTGCTGTGATTCCCGCGCCGCGCCAGAAACCATCTTCAACTCCATTCCCGGCGAAATTTTCGTTGTCCGCAATGTCGCCAATCTGGTGCCGCCCTATACACCGGACGGCGAGTACCACGGCACTTCTGCGGCGCTTGAATTTGCCGTTCAGAGCCTCAAGGTCAAACATATCGTTGTCCTCGGGCATGGCCGCTGCGGCGGCATACAGGCGGCGCTGACGCCGTCCGTCGAGCCGCTATCCCCCGGCGATTTCATTGGCAAATGGATGGACCTGCTGACCCCGGCAGCGCAGTCCGTGGTCGCCGATCAGGAGTTGACCAACCCCGAGCGCCAGACGGCGCTCGAACATATCTCCGTTCGCCAGTCCCTGGAAAATCTTCGCACCTTCCCCTGTATCTCCATTCTCGAAGGCAAGAACCGCCTGACCCTGCACGGGGCCTGGTTTGATATTTCAAGCGGCGAACTCCGGGTGATGGACCCGGATTCCGGCGACTTCGGTGCTTTGACACCGGCTTAAAACCCCCCATAAAACCCCGTAAAACCCCATGTTTTCAGGGACGGCAGCATTGCGTGGCGAAAAACCGCAGAACTTTGGGGTTTTTCTTCATACAGAACCTCCGACGACCCCCATTCACCCCCATATCTTAAGTTGCTCATGGGGATAAAAGATGGGGGGTAAAAGATGGGTGAACACTCAATTTTTGCCATCACCCACTCCTCCGCGTCATCTCCTGCCCCTCCGCGTCATCACCGGGCTTGACCCGGTGATCCACAACTCAAGGATAATGGGAGGGGTAAACATGGATTGCCGGGTCACGCCCGGCAATGACGAAAGAACCCGGCAACATAAAGTATTCAAAATCGCAATCCACCCCTGTGCAGGGCATCAGCACCTTCCGCTGGATAAACCCCGGCGTGTGGCCTGTGTAAATGGTCAATGTGGTTTTTTTATGGCAATGTTGCGGGCTTAATGAAAAAAATACGGTGAGAGAATTTGCCGAATCCGGAGATCCACGAAAAGAAAGGTTCCTTCGGCGGCAAACCGGAGACGAATTTGAGCGCCCGTTTCTCGTCACAGGCCATAAATCAACCCTTGGCCCTCTCTTCCATGACCTGTTGCGGGCCGCCTTCGGGCATTTCCTCAACGGAAGGAAGGGCCGGATCGATGTAATCCCAGGACGGTGCGCGGCTGGCGTATATGGCCATTTCCGGTTTGGCTATGTCAGGGTCATCAAGACAGGATGCGCGCGGAAATACCATTCCGGGCATGGCGGCGTTTGTAGAGTAGATCGGCGAACCGCACGTTGGGCAAAAGCCTCGCGAGACAATGTTGCCGCTGTCTGCCGCATTATTGAAAAATTTTACCACGCCCGAAACGGTGAACGCCCCTTCCGGCACAACCAGGTGCGTGCAATGACCCGAACCGCTCGACTTGCGGCAATCGACGCAATGGCAATGCCCTGTAAGCATGGGGTCAACGGCGCATTCAATTTTCACTGCGCCACACAGGCAACTTCCCGTAAATCCAGATGACATAATAATTTTCTCCCGATTTGACGATATTTGAAAATCACGGTAAATTAGTGAATTGCATATTACAAGTGACTAAAATGAAAAAAGACACCAGACAGCAAACCCGATCAGGATGCCCAATCGCAACAACGCTGGATATTGTCGGCGACAGATGGACCTTCATCATTCTAAGGGACATGCTTAACGGCAAATCCAAATTCGGAGATTTCCTGGCCTCGCCCGAAGGAATCGCGACAAATATCCTGTCCGACAGGCTCGCCTTGTTGAACCAGGCGGGTTTGGCGGAAAAAAAAGCGTATCAGCAGCGTCCTCCGCGCTATGAGCACATCCTGACGGACAAGGGAGAAGCCCTGTTGCCGGTTCTTCAGGAAATGTGCAAATGGGGAAACAGGTTCATGCCTGAAACGTGGGTACCCCCGGAAAGCTTTATGCATCGAAAACCACGTCGTTAGAACAGCGCCTTGCTGTTTTGATTGATTGTTCTGAATTCATGTATCAAAGCAAAACGATTACAGAGCGCCACGCCGCGAATTTTTACCAATCCCGCCACCATTTTCTTGGCTATCTGGCTACGGCGATTGCGGATAACGGGGAAATTGGTCACCCCCTACCCGAACCACCACCATCACTCACGGAGCCGACGCGGCCAGACATCCTTGGTCACGGCATTGCTCCACTTGATCATCGCCGAGCCTGATGTTTATCCCGGAGACATGGATTGCCGGGTCACGCCCGGCAAAACTGATAGGGATTGTGAATGACTGAAATTGGGCGAAATTTCGTGAATGACACTGGCCGCGCTTCATTTGCCGACCATAAGATCAATCTTATATGGTATCTACTGCCTTGGCATTACGCTCAAGCCCAAGCGTAACGGGCAACTTTCGAGCCCGCCAAAGGGGCCTTCAGTAAATATTGGACTTATCTGTATTAGCGAATGTTGCTTTTCTTAAATACTATTCCATTTGCTTCTCGAAATCTCTCAAGGCAGCAGCTCTGTCTAGCTCAAATAGCTCAAATAGCTCACACAGACCTCGCATCGATTTAATAAAGAAAAGCGACAAATCATAAACGATTTGATCAGTGATTTCAGAATCGGGGCCATGGTGTATCAGCGAGATTTTTCCGTCATGACTAGCTTGCACATAATTGCTCAGACAACGAGGGGTCGTGTGTATGGAAGAGCTATAAAGCCGATATATCGAATCATAAATTTCTTGGCAATTTACGTTTTTCGCGTATTCGAATGACTGAATTCGCCGAATGTTTTCTTCCTTAATCTTATCAGCGAGGTCATCCCTGATCTCGTCTGTTGCATATTCATTTAGGGATTTAAATATTCCACTGTCGTACTTAGAAGCAGCATTCATCAGCGTTAGTCGAGACTTTTCATCAGTCTTGAGAAAGTTGGAAATGAAATGCACATCGCTACAGCAGTTAGCTTGAATGAAGTAAGCATCCAAAAACACACGAAACAGAGATAGCAATTCTTCCCTTATCCCATAGGCGGCAAGAATGGTTATTGCTTCAACGACCTCTAAAAGACGGACAAACACCACGACTGCAATGACTTTCTGCTTTTCTTCCAGCGTCTCTTGTCCACTGATTTTGAGGTCGTTCTTTAAAGACTCACCGAAGCCAACCAATTCCTTGAGAATGAGAAATTTAGCGTGATCAGCTAAGGGCACCGTTTCAGATAGATCCGGCAGGGCGGCGTTTAGAAATCCATTTCCATTGATCTTCATAATCGGCGTAAGCCTATCTATATTGCATCACAAACTGACCGACTTCTATTTTTGACCAATGTCTACTTTGCAGTCTTATTGGTCAATTATTTCGTCAAATTTTATTTCTCAGTTGGATCAAAACCGGACTATTGACGGAATAGAAACCCAAGCCCGTTCAATCTGCCTTAAGTTGACATTTCATAAATTCCGGCCGACTAGCTATTTTGGTCGTGGGAATTACAATTAACGAGGAGAACGGTCGCCCTACCCCACCCGCACCATCCCCACCGCCCATTCCGCCAGCGGTTTCAGCCGCGTCTCCACCAGTTCCCGGGTGATCTGTCTGGCCTCTTTTAGCACCTCCTCAACCACTTTTTCGTCGAGGTCCTTACGGGCCAGCAGGTAGAGGGTACGTTGGGGCATGGGTTTGGGCAGCGGCACGGCGGTCAGGCCGGGTTCGATTCCCGCGCCGTGAATCAGGCAGAGCGGCGTTGAGATCATCCAGCCGAGGCCACCGTTGACCATGGCGAAGGCCGCTTCGGTGCCATCGAACTCCAGCGACTGCGGCGGCACCAGACCCGTGTGCTCCAGATACTTCTCGATATCGGCGCCAATTTTAGAGCGCAGGGAATAGCGCACGAAGGTGTGGTTATGGACCAGATCGCGGAGTTGCACCTCGTTGCCTGATCCGGCCCCAAGTCTGGACATCGATTTCACCATGCGGTCCGGCAGGACGATGAAGTAAGGTTCGCGCAGCAGTGGGAAGGAGACGATCCCCTTTTCCTGATGCAGCGGCTGGCTGCCGATCAGCATATCGAGCTTACCGCCAAGCAGCTCCTTTTCCAAATTCCGCGATATGCCCGACCACACCGTCAACCGTTCCGCCCGGCCCCTGAGACGCGGGATCAGTTTCGGACCGACGGTGGCGGTGAAACTGTCAACCATTCCGACCCGGACCATGGCCCGCCCGGTGCGGGCCAGTTCACGGACGCTGGTTTCCATCTGTTGCGCCTCGGCAAACAGCCGGGTTGCCTGAACCGCCAGTTCATCCGCCGCCGGGGTCGCCAGCAATGGCCGCTGGCGCTCGAACAGCGCCAACCCCAACCGATCCTCCAACCGGGAAATCGCCTGCGATACAGCGGACTGGGTCATGTCCAGGTCGCGAGCTGCATCGGTCATGCTGGCCGTGGCATGGACCGCCTGAAAAACATCAAGCGCCTTGAGATCGAAGGCCAGGGACTGGAATCGGGTTGGGTCGGTCATTTTCATATTCATCCTAATTGTGAGCCGCCGACAGAGTTCCTCATCTTCGTCCTCACCGGGCTTGACCCGGTGATCCACGTGTCCGCTACAAACTGCTCCATCAGACATTGAGACGTGGACTCCCGGGTCAAGCCCGGGAGTGACGACAATGGGACAAACTAACATTAATTATTTTTCTTTTAAAAATAAATTAAATTAATGTTTTTCCCTGCCGAACAGACGGGGTTAGATTTCCTTTCACGATATTACTGGCTCGATCAACGAGGTTTCGGCTCGATGCGATATTCCATCTTTTCCCTCGCCCGTAACGCCCTGAATTATCATCAGGACTGGCCGAAAGCCTGGCGCAGCCCGGACCCCAAACCGGAATATGACGCGATCATCATCGGTGGTGGCGGGCATGGGCTGGCGACGGCCTATTACCTCGCCAAGGAGCACGGCATCACCAATGTCGCCGTGCTGGAAAAGGGCTGGCTGGGTGGCGGCAATACGGGGCGCAATACGACGATCGTGCGCTCCAATTACGAGCTCGACGGCAACGCGCTGTTTTATGAAAAATCTCTGCAATTGTGGGAAGGGCTCAGTCAGGACCTCAACTACAACGTCATGTTTTCGCCGCGCGGTGTGCTCAACCTGATGCACACCGACGGGGCCGTGGACGCGGCGCAACGGCGCGGTAACGCCATGCGCCTGAACGGCATTGACGCCGAATGGTGGACGCCCGAGATGATCAAGTCCCGCCTGCCGCTGATCGAAATCCGAAACGATGGACACTTCCCGATCATGGGCGGCCTGATGCAGCCGCGCGCCGGAACCGCCCGCCATGACGCCGTTGCCTGGGGCTATGCGCGCGGTGCCGACATGCGCGGTGTTGATATTATCCAGAACTGCGAAGTCACCGGAATTGACGTGGAAAACGGGCGGGTCACCGGGGTGCAGACGACGCGCGGCGCCATTCGCTCAAAAAAGATCGGTCTGGCCGTCGCCGGACATAGCAGTCAGGTCGCCGCCATGGCCGGTCTGCGCCTGCCAATCGAGAGTCACGTGCTTCAGGCGATGGTCTCCGAACCGCTGAAACCGTGCCTCGATACGGTGATTACCTCCGGCGTTGCGCACATGTACATCAGCCAGTCCGACAAGGGCGAGCTGGTGTTTGGCGGCGATCTGGATTTCTATAATTCCTACGCCCAGCGCGGCAACTTCCCGCGCATTGAACACGTCGTCGCCTCGATCCTGTACCTGTTCCCGACGTTCAGCCGGTTGCGGCTGATGCGAAGCTGGGGTGGCATTATGGACATGAGTATGGACGGCAGCCCGATCATCGGAAAATCCCCCATCGACGGACTTTATCTGAATGGCGGCTGGTGTTACGGCGGGTTCAAGGCAACGCCCGGGTCGGGCTGGGTCTTCGCCCACACCATGGCCGAAAACCGCCCGCATGAACTGAATGAGCTGTTGACCCTGGATCGGTTCCACAAGGGCTATGTCATTGACGAACGCGGAGCCGGGCCAACCCCCGGCGCGCATTAGGGAGGCGAAATATGTTTAACATCAAATGCCCCTGGTGCGGAGAACGGGCGGAAACCGAATACACCTACAAAGGCGACGCCGCCATCCGCCGCCCGGACCCGGTAACGGCCAGCGACGAGGCGTGGCTGGATCATATCTATCTGCGCGACAACCCGTCGGGGAACCATGACGAACTGTGGCAGCATTCTTCCAGCTGCCGCCAATTTGTCAAAGTCAGACGCAATCTGAAGACTCACAAAATTCTCAGAACCGGCGCACCGGATGAGACCTTTCCGGAGGACGCCACATGAGCACCCAATCGCCTCAGCAGTCTTATCGCCGCGCCGACGGCGGGCGCATCAACCGCAACCGCCCCCTGGCCTTCACCTTCAATGGCAAACCCTATCAGGGATACGAAGGTGATACGCTGGCCTCGGCGCTGCTGGCGAATGGCGTGCATCTGATTGCGCGCAGCTTCAAATATCATCGCCCGCGCGGCATCATGGGCAGCGGCTATGAAGAAGCGAGCGGGCTGGTTCAACTTGACTCCGGGGCCAAAACCGAACCCAACCTTCAGGCCACCCGGATTGAGCTGTATGACGGCCTTGTCGCCGCCAGCCAGAACTGCTGGCCGTCGGTCAAATTCGATATCAACGCCATCAACTCGGCATTCAGCCGTCTCATGCCCGCCGGGTTCTATTACAAGACCTTCATGTGGCCGAAAAAACTGTGGATGACCTACGAGCGTGTCATCCGAAAAGCCGCGGGCATGGGGTTGACGCCGACAGAAAAAGACCCAGACCATTACGCCCACAGAAACCAGCATTGCGATGTTCTGATCGCCGGTGGCGGACCCGCCGGCATTGCCGCGGCCCTGGCGGCGGGGCGTAGCGGGGCTCGGGTTATTCTCGCCAACGGCGAACCGGACTTCGGCGGCATGCTGTTGTCACGGGAGACAACAATTGACGGGAAAAACACCCTGGATTGGATCGCCAGTTCCACTGCCGAGCTCTCCGCGATGCCGGAGGTTACCCTCCTGCCCCGCACCACGGTTGCCGCCTATTACGATCACAATATGCTGATCCTCAGCGAGCAGGTCACCGACCACCGCCCGCCCGACTCCGCCCATCTGCCGCGCCAACGGTTATGGCAGGTGCGCGCCAGGGAAGTTGTGTTGGCGACCGGATCGCTGGAACGCCCTCTTGTTTTCGCCGACAACGACCGCCCCGGCGTGATGCTGACAGCCGCCGTCAGGACCTACGCCACCCGCTACGGCGTCCTGGCCGGTCGTCGGGCGGTCATCTTTACCAACAACAATTCGGCCTATCCCGCCGCCGCCGACCTGGCCGCCGCGGGCATCGGAATTCAGGCCATTGTTGATGTCCGCACCCGCATTCCGGATCATCTGACAGCGATGATGAAGGACAAGGGCATCGGTGTTTTGGCGGGGCATGCGGTAACCGGCGTGTCGGGGACATCATCGGTTAAGGCCGTGACGGTATCGCAAATCAATGAGGCCGGGGACGCGTTGACCGGGGATGAACGCGAAATCCTTTGTGATCTGGTCTGCATGTCCGGCGGCTGGACGCCGTCCGTTCATCTGCTGTCGCAATCCAAGGGCAAGCTCCGCTACGACGACAAGCTGACCACTTTTGTCCCCGATCAATCATTCCAGAACGAACGCTCCGCCGGGGCCTGCAATGGCGACTTTGCCCTCGGGCCGTGCCTGTCGGGTGGATATGCGGCCGGAGCCGAGGCGGCGGCGAGGACCGGGTATGAAGGTTCGGGACCGGTTGAGTTTAACTGCCCGCCTGAAGATGATCTCGACATCCAGCCGATCTGGTCGGTTCCCTCAGGGCGTCACGGTCACGGCAAGAAATTTGTCGATTTTCAGGAAGACGTCACCTTCGATGGACTCGAGCTGGCGCATCGCGAAAACTATGTCTCGGTCGAGCACCTGAAACGCTACACGACGCTCGGCATGGGCACCGATCAGGGGCGCACATCGAACGTTAACGGGTTGGCGATCATGGCCGGGTTGCGGGGGCTGGACATTCCCGCCGTCGGCACCACCACCTTCCGCCCGCCGTTCTCTCCATTGACCTTGGGCGCCATCACCGGCGCGGAAACCGGAGAACACTTCATCCCCATCCGCCGCTCCGCCATGCATGACGCCCACACCGATCTCGGCGCGACCTTTGTTCGCGCCGGGCAGTGGTTGCGCCCGCAGTACTATCAGCACCCGGGAGAGAGCATGTGGGGCGCGATCTGGCGCGAAACCAAACATGTGCGTGAAAAAGTCGGTATTGTCGATGTTTCGACGTTGGGAAAAATTGACCTTCAGGGCAAGGATGCGGCGGAGTTTCTGAACCGTCTCTACATCAACGGCTTCAAGAAACTCGAAATCGGCAAATGCCGCTATGGCGTCATGCTGCGCGAAGACGGCATTGTCTTCGACGATGGCACGGTCACGCGGATCGGTGAAAACCACTATCTGATTACCACGACAACTGTCCATGCTGGGCCTGTATTGCAACATATGGAATACATGGCGCAAGTCGAATGGCCGGAACTTGATCTCCACATGATCTCGGTCACCGAAGAATGGGCGGCCATCGCCGTGGCGGGTCCGAGCAGTCGCGACCTGCTGGGCAAGGTTTTGGATGACATTGACGTTTCCGCTGAAGCCTGTCCCTTCATGGCGTTTCGCCAAGGCACTATCGGCGGTGCGTCGGCGCGACTGTTCCGCATCAGTTTTTCCGGCGAACTGGCCTACGAGATCAATGTTCCCGCCGACTACGGCCATGACATCTGGATGCGGATCATGGAAGCCGGACGAGAATTCGATGTCGCCCCTTACGGCACCGAAGCCATGGGCATCCTCAGGATCGAGAAGGGTCATGTGGTTGGCGGCGAACTGAACGGCAGGACCACGGCTGATGATCTGGGGTTCGCCGGTATGATGAGTTTGGCCAAGGACTTCATCGGCAACCGCGCAACTCGCCGCGAAGGCCTACAGGCCCCGGACCGCGCCCAGCTTGTTGGCCTGGTTCCAACCGATGGCAAGTCACCCATCTTCAGAGGGGCGCGTATTGTCGATGATCCCGACCTGCCGACGCCTATCCCCATTCAAGGCGAAGTCACGTCAAACTGCTATAGCCCGAACCTCGGTCACCCGATTGGATTGGCGCTGGTGGACAGGGGCCGCGAGAGAATCGGCGAGACCACCTATGCACTGGCCCCCCTGAACAAGCAAAAGGTCAGGGTGCGCATCACTCATCCCGTATTCATTGACCCAAAAGGAGAGCGGGTACGTGCCTGAACAAATTCAACGTCGTTCCGCCCTGGCGGCGGTTTACACGGACGGTTCACCCACAACCGGCCCCGGCCTGACGCTCCACGAACGCCATCCGCTGACCATGTTCGATATCGGTGGGAATGCGTCAGACAAGGCGTTCCTTACCGCGGCTGAGAAAGCCATGGGCTGCCCGCTGCCGATCAAGCCGAACACGGTGATCAGCGCCGACTCACTTCGGGTCCTGTGGCTATCGCCAAAACGCTGGCTTTGCGTCAGCGGCGCCGACGGGTTCCAGGTGCCGGACATTCCGGCGGGGGCCGTAAACAACGTCAGCAGTGGCAGAACGGTAATCCGGTTGCATGGCGCGAAGATACGCGACGTGCTCGCCAAAGGATGCCCGCTGGATCTGCACCTTGAAAATTTCAAGTTTGGTGATTGCGCGCAAAGCAGGATCGGCGGCCTTAATGTTCTGCTCGACCACATCGACGATGCCACCTTCGACGTCTATGTAGCCCGCGGGTTCGCCCAGGTGATGTGGGAATGGCTGATTGAGGCGGCGGCTGAATATGGGTATCAGGTCGGCGGGTGAACACCAGAGGCGACACTTATGAAAAAGTGAACATTATCCAATAGTTAATCAATTTTCTGTACGTCTGTTAATCAGGACAAATTACAGATGATGTTCATGTCGTATGTTTCGAAGATTCTGCTTTGGCGCGTGTATCATCTTTCCCTGCCTGTATTCTGATGTCGCCTTCAGCCAACCTCTCCCTTCGCAGGACTCTGACTGGCTGGAGACCTGGTTATCCGGCCCGCTACCGGGACAGCCGACACATCCCGACACCACAACTCCCCGTCCCAAAGCAAAAATTGTTCGCTGGCCCGTTCCGCCAAAACAGCGCCACCTGAGCAGCCGTCGCCAGCTGTCAAATCAGGTTATCCGCCAGCCATCATTGAAAGGGAATACCGGCGAGCGAATACCGTCCCGGTCCAGGAAAATTGAACTCCCTGGAATGCATTTGGGGGTCGGGATTGTTTTCACGTCGGGAACGACGGATTGGAACCACGATGCATCAAGCGCCTCTTCGACACTTGGCAATCCCTCGTCGGAACTGACCTACGACGACGACGGCACCGCCGTTATCGAAATCGACGGAAAAATTGAGTCCGACCGGGGGTATTTTATCCGTGGAAACCTGGGCGTCGGCGCCACGATTGGAGCGGAAGGCAACTTTCGGGACGATGATTTTCGAGCTGACCAGACCCTGTTCTCATCAACCGACAGCGCCATTCCGGACACAGACATCTTTTATGTCACTGTCGATGTCGGCAAAAAAATCATTCACACAGATGACGGGCGCCTCTCTGTATCATTGTTCACCGGCTTTCAGTACTGGCGCGAGGAGCATCAGGCGACGGGCCTGTTCAACCGCCTGACCAACCAGCAGACAAGAACCAGCGATGTCAGCGTTATCAACAATGTTGTTGAGTGGAGGTCCTTCCGGCTGGGGGCCCTCGGGGCCTACAAACAAAATGACCGCCTGAGTTGGACCGCCGACCTGGCCTTCGTTCCCTATTCGGAAATGCATAACGAAGACAGCCATTTGCTGCGCACCTCCACATCAAGCCTGGGGCCTGCCCCCAATGTCATCATGGACGGGATCGGATGGGGTTTCGAGGGTTCGGTTGGACTTGTTTATTATTTCACCCGCAATTGGGCCTCGGTTATTGATTTTCGCTACTGGCAACTGATGAGTGACGGTAATATCACCTTGGGCCCCAATGCATCCTCGACATCGACATTCCCCCTGAATGACCTCGACACCGTGCGTTACGGCGTTAACGCCGGACTGCGTTACGTTTTTTGACCCCGGATGTCAGTGGCAGGTCAGGGTCGCATCATAATCGAAGAGACGTTCATACCACCCTGGATCAACGAAGAGCCCAAGATGTCCGGTCGGATTTCGGGATTTCGTCACGGTGAAAGACACCATCTGCCCCTTCTTCAGACGCATCCGACGTGAACTCACCGGAAATCTGTTCGCCCCTTCAATTCTGAATATCGAAATAGAGCTCGTCCGAGGCCAGTTTTCGCCTTCATTTTTAATCTTAAATTTGGCTACGCTGCCAGAACATGACGTGCTTGTCTCGAGCTTCATATGGCTCGCGTAAGCACCTGTGGTGGCATGGACCTCGGTATCCCGAATCTCATCTTCTGATTGTGGCTGAATTCCATCAAGCGGAGCCGGTTCCCGATTTCCTGCCAGCACCGCCAGACACCGAACAATTTCAAGGCGGGTCTGAGAGGCCTTCTCGTACACGATCAGGTTTTTCCCGCCTAATGTAACAAGCTGACCATCATGTTTAAAATGGGCAACTTTGTGATTGTTAATTATTTTTCCAATTCTTGCCAACTGCTTTTCCAGGAGGTGAATATACGACTTCCAGTCGCCTTTCAGGCCACGCTTGACATAACTTTTGACGCGATCGTGGTTGAGTCCCCCCCAAAGTGGGTGGCTTGGAAATTCACTGCACTGAGCCTGGGCCTCCTCAACAGGCAGTCCCAGAACCATAATTGCGACAAGGAGTGGCAGAAGTACCTTTTTGCAGACAAGCCGCTTCTTCTGATGCACAACGATCATGCTTTCAGATGGGTTTACTTCATAACGGGTAAAGGGGGCGCCGCCACAAGAAAAATCGACCATAATGAAACTCCGTGAACAACCCATCGTCGGGTTTCTGTCCGCTTGAGTTCAAATGCTTTGTTGTTTTTCTTCTTGCATCCTGTCTAGCCATCCGTTCAAGGCCAGTCCATTAAACTCGACAAATAACCATAATAAAGTCATGGCTTTGATCTTCGTTAGGCATGTCTGTATAAACCATCGCAATGATCAAGCATGATTACATCGGATGTCATACCATCAACTAACTTGAGCGAGAAACGGGTTTAGTGGTGGTGGGTTTTAGGTATGATCCAGACACATTTGAAGGTTATCTAACCGTCATCAAGTGGTATTATTATGCCTTACTGACCGGGACCTGATCGAAAGGACTTATTGTGCGATTGAACGTCTTGGGGGCGGATGGCGGAATCGGCAAAGGTCGGCGGACCAGTTGTTTTCTCTTTGATGACGACATTCTAATCGATGCCGGAACAGGGCTCGGCGACCTTGAGCCTGAAGCGATGGCCAAAATTGATAATATCTTCCTCAGCCACATCCACATGGATCACATCGCCTGCCTGCCTTTGTTGGTCGATTCTGTCCTTGCGATACGTCAATCGACAATTTCCGTCCATGTCCCAGGTTCCAACCACGAGGATCTGGCCCAACATATATTCAACAATGTTATCTGGCCGGATTTCACTCAAATTCCATCAATCGACCAGCCCTCCATCAGCTTTTTTCCACTAACAGACACCATCTACGATCTCGGCGGACGACGTCTCGGCAGCCTGCCCGTTGATCATCATGGCGAAGCCGTCGGCTACTGGGTAGACGGTGGCGACGGACAGCTCGCTTTCACCGGCGACACTGGCCCGTGCCCGGCATTTTGGCAAGCGGTCAACGCCCTGCCAGACATTCGCTACGTGATCGTCGAATGCTCGTTCCCGAGCGCCATGGAAGGGCTCGCTCTTAAAACCGGTCACCTGACCCCTGCTCTGCTCACGCACGAGCTCGAACAATTAGACTCGCGGCCGGTCGTCCTTGCTACACACATGAAGCCCTTTGCAAAAGAACGGATTGTCGAAGAGATTGGCGCACTATCGACTCCCCACGATATTGCCATCCTTGAATGCGGTCAGATCGTCGAGTTTTGAGATGATGACCCTCATTGGTGTAACAGACCCGCCCTCCCGCTGACTCCCCAGCTATTTATTTCAACGAACACGGCAACTCTTTCTCATCAGACAACGCATACGCCGACAGAATTGACCAAAGTCAAGGAACCTGCCGGCTACCCTGCTATCCCTATGCAGGCTGCCAAAATCCGCAGCCAACCTACCCATGACAACAAAAGGCTTCTCTGATGAAAATTACCGACGCCCTGCTTGGCGAGCACGCCATGTTATACGCCCTGTTCACCCACATTCGTCACCAGATCAGTGAAGAGCGCTCCGTTGAGCAGCTGCACACCGCCGTGGACATACTGGAGAACCAGTTGTGGACCCACGCCCAGATGGAGGAACAACATCTGTTTCCCTCACTTGAACCTCATCTCGGCCAGATGGGACCGCTGGCGGTAATGAAAGCCGAACATCAAGATATCGACGCCTTCCTTTCGTCGGCCAAAACCGAAGATGATCCGGAACGTTTAAAGTCGCTGATCGAGGACCTGATCACTCTTTCCTACAGCCATTTCCACAAAGAGGAAATGGTGCTGTTCGCCATGGCCAAACAGTTTCTCAGTGAAGACGATCAGGAAAGGCTGGGAGGTACTTGGGCCAACGACCGTGCGGTTATGATCAATGGAACCGGTTGCCCCAGCCGGGCGGCGGGTTAGTCCAGCAACGTTTCCCCGGGCCGCACGCGCGTGAAATCAACGGATTTCGTGCTGAGTTCCAGGTCCCCGTCTACAACCCTTGTGCGCGTGTACCAGGAGTTTTCGACGTCTTTTGCTTCCGGGTGATCGGAACGGAAATGCGCACCACGGGAATCGTCACGGGTGAGCGCTGCTTCGATGATTACTTTACTGACCAGAATCAGGTTATTCAGGTTCATCCAGTCATGCCACGTCAGGCTGTAGGCGCGGTCATGGCCGGAGATTCCGGTTGACGACAGTTCGTCTGCCAACGCCGTAATGGTGTTGCGCGCCCGGGCCAGGCTCTCTGCGTCGCGGATAATTCCAGCGTCGTCCCACATGGCCGTATAGAGCCGTTCGCGGATTCCCGGCAAGTCCCCATCGGGTTTGCCAAATGGCGCAAGCGCCGCTTCGACAGCGCTCGTCAACGCCTCCTTGTCAGGGTCGCGCCAGACGCCTTCCGATGGCGCATAGTTGGCGATGGAATCGCCGGCAAGCCCGCCGAACACGGTTGAGTTGGCAACCCCGTTGCCGCCAAGGCGGTTGGCCCCATGGACGCCACCGGTATCTTCCCCGGCGGCAAACAGGCCGGGAAGTTCGGTCGAACAATCGACGTCAAATTCCAGCCCACCCATCATGTAATGCGCGGTCGGCACCACCTCGACAATACCGCCGACCAGATCAAATCCACAATCAGCGCAGCGCGCGACCATACCCTTGAACCGTTTACGCACCTCTTTCGGGTCCAAATGGCGCATGGTGATATAGAGACCGCCGTTGGGCCCGGTCGCGCCGTCGGTCATTTCCGAATACATGGCGCGGCTGACGATATCACGGGTGGCGCGTTCATTACGTTCATCATATTTATGCATAAACCGCTGCTCGTTACCGTCCAGCAAATACCCGCCGTATCCACGCAGGCCTTCTTCGATAATGGTGCCGGTAATGCGTGTATCGGCCCCAGCGATCAGGCCGGTCGGATGAAACTGCACCATTTCCATATCGCGAAGCGTCAAACCGGCGCGCAAGGACATCGCCATGCCGTCGCACGATTTATCGCCCGAAGGCGTGTGGTAGCGGTACATGGACGGACCGCCGCCAGTCGCCAGAAGAACCGCCTTGGCCTGAACAAAACGAAAATCACCGGTGCGCATGTCCGTCATCAGCACGCCCGATATGCCCGACCCATCAGCGGCCATGATGAAGTCGAGGGCGCGGTGATCCTCAAGCCGGTGAATACCGCGCTTCCAGACCTGTTCGGACAGGCGATTGATAATCTCGATCCCGGTCAGATCACCCTTGTGAACGGTGCGGTCATAGGTCTGTCCAGCAAAGGCTTTCTGGTGCAGGCTGCCATCCGGGTTACGATCAAAAAAACATCCGAGCTCGTTTTCCAGTTCGCGAATGCATGTGGGCGCCTTGTTGACCAGCGTCCAGGCCAGCTCCTGATGGTTAAGCCATTTGCCGCCCTCAATGGTATCCATGAAGTGGCGGATTTCGGAATCATCGGACGCCATGGCTGCGTTGTAGCCGCCCTGCACCATGCGCGTACACCCGCATTTGCCGAGCAACCCCTTGACGGCGATGGTGATATCCAGACCGGGAGCCGCCTTGGCGGCATGGAGCGCAGCGAACAGTCCGGCCCCGCCGGCTCCCAGGATCAGCACATCCGTTTTGTGGTGTTCGATATTTGCAGACATATTAAACCTCAAATAATCACTGAACCAGCGCCACGCCGGAAACCAGCAGAAGCACCAGGATGAATTGACGGAAGCGGCGTTCATCAAGCAGGTGATAAACCTTCAAACCCGCCCATCCGCCAATCAGGATCGCAGGGAGACACCACAGCAAACGCATTCCCGTTTCCGCAGGAATCAGTCCGTTCCACCCAAGCCAGATGATGGAAAGCCCGTGCATGGCGCAGACAAAAGGCTGATACACCCCACGTTGCCGCGATTTTGCCCAGCCCCGCAACCCGACCCACAGGGTCGGTGTAACGCCACTCAATCCAGCAAACCCACCCAGAACACCACCCAGAAACCCGACCCCGGCATCGGCGATTTTCCCACCCCACAGAAGATGTGCCTTGTGTGGTTTCAGGAACATGAACAGGCAATAGGCGATCAGGAATATCCCGATGCCCAGGCGGAACGGATCGGGCGCCGTATGGGCCAGGAACCAGACCCCCAACGGCACGCCCAATACACCGGCAATAACAAAGGGGGGCAGATTTTCGTAAATCAATTCCTTGCGCAGCCGGTAAAGCGGTTGAAGCTGCATGATAAAACCGCAGGCGACAATCAACGGCACGGCGTCTACCGGGGCAATAAAATGAAACCACAGGCCCCCCAGAACCAAGGCATCGCCAAACCCCGCCGCCGCGACCACAAAAGCCGCGAGGAACGCGCCTAAAGGAATGATGATCAGTTCAATCGGCATTGAGCAAAAACACCAGTCCAATGGCGAAGCTGACCCCGACGGACAGGGCCACCATGGTTTTCTGCCACGATACCCAGCCCAGAAATTCCAGCCCCAGCAAACGCAAGCCGCCAGTCAGATGGGCCGCCAGCATGACCACCATGCCGGTCTCCATCAGCTTGACGACAGGCGTTGAACTCCAGCGCAAAAATTCATCCAGCACGGCGCCTTCATTGACTGCGAGGCTGAGGACATAAAGATGTACCGGAACAAACAGGGCGAGCAGCACACCGGAAACCCGGTGCAGCAGAAAAGCCCAATAGGTCGGGTGATTCCGGTTTGTCCGCCTCATGTCCCCGCTCCCATCTGAAACAGCCCATAGATGGTGCGGACACCAAGAACGGCGACAAACAATCCCATTAACATCGTTAACAACCTGACCCGATTTTCCGATAGTGATGTCGTTTCCAGCAGAACAGTTCGAATTCCGATCGGCGCGTGCACAGTGACCGCACCAAGAAACACACCATAGAACGCCAGCCACACCGGATTGCCCGCAACCCGCCCGGCAATCTCAGCCGTGCTCAGCCCCCCCTGCATGGCGATAATCATGGTGGCGATGTGAACGGCGATACAGACCGCCAGCACGGCGGCGCTAATGCGTTGCGCCAGCCACAGCCAAGTTTCGACCCGAACCGAACTTTCCATGGTCACAATTTCCCCTTGATGGCGGCCTTGACGGATTCCCGTTTCAGTCCGGCAATTGCCCTGGTCGGGTTAAGCTTCTGCGGACAATGTTCAACGCAGCCCTGTTGGCTATGACACCCCAGGCACCCGTCATCCCCCGCAATCGCCCGCAAGCGTGCATCATTTCCACCATCACGAACATCATTGACCAGAGTCCAGGCCCGGTTCATGGCCGCCGGACCAAGATAGCCGGGTTTCCACTTGACCACGTCGCAAGCCGCATAACAGACGCCACACCCAATACATTCGATCCCGGCATCCGCCAGTCGGCGCTTCTTGTCTGTTGGTGAAAGAGTGGCAATCTCGTCATTGCGTGAACAGGTCGGTTCGAATGATCCCCTGGCTTTTGCCCATTTATCAAAAAAATCCGTCATATCGACAACCAGATCTTTAACGACGGGCAGCGACTCCAAAGGCCGGATCTCGATGCGGCCATTTTCGACAACCTTGGAGACATGACTTCGACAGGTCCAGCGGGCCTTGCCGTTGACCGTCATCGCGCAGGACCCGCAAACCCCCACTCGACAGGCAAACCGGTAGCTTAAGCTCGGGTCCATATGACGCTGAATATGGGTCACCAGATCAAGAACCGTCTGGTTTTCCTGGCGAGGAACCTGATAGGTGGCGAATGTACCTTGCGCACCTCCGCGCCACACCGAAACCTGAAGCATCTTTTCCGTCATTTTATATCCTCGCAACAGGCATTGGATGAGAATTCAATACATGCCCCAAAGGCGAACAACCTGAGACAGTCTCCCTGATCAGCATGTTTAACTTCATTATCCCGCAACAGGGCACGCATATTTTGCAAATCCGAGACCCTGATCCGAGACCCGGCGAACACGCCGTCACCGGTTATGTCAACGGGCGCCTCCATCTGAAAGCGCGCCTGAAGTTGCGCTACGCTCAGGACACTGAAGCAGAACCCTCCCCCCTGTACGCTCAAAACCCCGGCGCGTTCGGTAATACTTTCTGAACCGTAAAGGCGTTGAAAAAACATCCGGAGTTTATCCGGATCATGGCAAACCATGATCACTTCATCGACCGCCAGAGCGCCATTGTCATGTTTCTGGAATTCTGGTTTGTAGAAAAATTCCGGTTCATGCTGATGGTCGCAGGTAAAAAAGACGGCGTCCGGCAGGGCGGCATCGGGAACAAACGTCAAATCAAAACCGACTTTCACCTCACGGCCATCCGGTTGACGCGCGAGGCGGGAAAACGTGAAAGGTTCGGGCAGGTCGAAGCCAGCATCAAAAAAGCTGCGGCGGTCCTGTTCCCATCCATCGCTTTTCAAGGCGATCATCGACATGCCTTCGCGCGCGCTCAAATAGTCCCGGTTATAGGCGCCAAAACTGAAGGCCCCTTCCTTGTGCTCGATCAGGTCTTGCGGATTTGTGACACTCACGATTTCAAGAAAATCGTTGCCGAGTTGGGCCAAGCGGTTACCGGTGCCAAACGGGTGTTGGGCCGGTGGCGTCAACCTGAACCCCAATCGTTCGTAAAAGGTACAGGCGGAGTCCAGATCCTTGACCGCCAGCACCAGATGGTCTATCCCGCGTCTCATAATTTAGAACCTCCGACGCTAACTGAACCGGCGGCGGGATCAACCTCCAGCCAATCACCTGTGTTAACGGACCGCGTGATATCGCTTTCGAACCGGTCGAGCAACGTGAACCCGGCGAACGCCGCGCCCTGGGCGATGATGGGATTGGCGTAATTGAGCAACAACGCGCTCGGCGCCATATTCCTCGACATCATTTCGTGCAGCATCCAGGCCGTGGCGACGCCACCCTTGGCGATATTGAGGACTAGAATTTGATCAACGTAGGACTGACCGTAAAGAGCGTGCGCCGGGCGGGAAAACACGCCCCTAATCCGATCAAGGTCATAACGGGCACTGAAATTGTCATGAGCGACCAGTGCTTTTCCGGCGACAAATTTTCCAATCCCCGGATGGGCCTTGATGATGGTTGCACTCATCACACTATCTTTCCGGCAATGGCGGAATCGATACACCGCCCCATGTCGCTCAACACCGGTTCATACCCGTAACCGCCGATGATATTTGAAAGTTTGGCCGAATTGGTCATCAACCGGGTCCAGCCGTTGGCTTCACCCAATTCACGCGCATGCATCTGATAGAAACACACCCCTTCCAGCACGATTGCGCCGGAATCTTCGATGGTTTTTGTCAGCCCCATGCGGTCTGCGGCATGCTTGTTTTCCGGGTTGGTCGCCGCCAGCACCGTGACCCCGTCATTCACCTGTTTACCTTTCAGAAGCGCCGCCAGTCGCTGCAATTCCATCAACGACAATTGCGGCGCGGCAAAAACAACCACATCAAGCTTGTCATCCGCGGCACCAAAAGATTTCCGGAACTCATCCATCTCGGCCGTCCCGATCACAACAGGTTCTGGCGGCGGCCCGTCAAATACGGTTTGCAGATCCGGCGCTTCCGGCGTGACGCCAGGAATATGGAACAGCGCGGTGGACCCAAAGCTGGCCATCGCCGCGCCAAAATGTTTCAGATCATCGGACGTCGGCCTTAAGCCATCCAGCCCTTCAATTACCGGAACATCAAAATAAGACCCCATGGCGCGCCCGACGATACCGCCAAGAATGCCCCATTCACTCCAGTCAACGGGCTGATGGGTGACAATGAACCGCGACGAGCCGAGACGATAACGGTCGAGATGGAAACCGTATCGCGCCGTCCGTCCGGTCAATGCCGCGGCCAGCGCCGAAGGTCCGCCTTCATAATTGGTTCTGGCACCCAGCACGGAATTGGAATAGATCACGACGCCCGTATCGCCCATCGCCAGATGTTCGCCGCGCACCGGCGCCATGACGGTTTGGTAATTGATGCAGGTATCGGTCATGAGAATGCCGAGGGCGCGAAAGGCTTCAACGGTGCGGCGTTCCAGATCGACGTGTTCGCTGTCCTGATTGATACGCCGGTACGCCTGAAAATCCGCGCCTCTGGGGTCGGTGATTGTCGGAATGCAGACTTGCGTTTCCAGTATTGGCCCCGACGCCAGCCGTTCCAGAAACCGGACCCCGGCTTCGCCAAGCGATTCGGTATCGGCCATGATGTGGGCTTGCGCCACCTCAACAAAATCCTCGGCGTCAAAAAACCTGCCAATTTCAATCTGCTGGGCCAACGCCTTGCTGCGGGGGTCGCCAAATTCCCCGGCCAGCATCGCCTGTTCATATTCGCTCAACCGCATGACGGACCCATCCTACCGGAAGACATAGGTCGGACTTGACCAGATGAAGTGACCGTCTTCCTGAACGATGCAGACGTAATAGGCGTTATCACGGCCATCCAGAACCGGCAGACGGCGTTCGACCGAAACCTGGTAATGAGGGTTTTCGTCGGGCATGCGGAATACCCGGATGCGGCGTTTGATTCCACCGTTTTCAAACACCAGATCGTCCCGCCCGATGTCGCTGACCTTGATCTCTTCCTTGATCAGCGCCGTATCAATTTTCAGGGTGCCCGCCTGACCGTCTTCCAGCCAGGCGTCAAACCCGCCAAACCCGCCGGTGGTCAGGGCATTCCAGTCAACCCGGCCGGGCGCGGCCTGTTCAAAGCGGCGGTCCACGTTATAGCGGTTGATTGGGGACAATCGTGTAAAGGAATTGCCCTCAAGTTCGGCGAAACCATCCCAGTAGGTTTCACGGCCCCGGCCCCGGTATTCCGACCCTTCCCAGATCACCCGTATGCGCGCGCCCAGATCAGCCTCAGCAAACGGACGCACGGTTTCAATGGTGTTCAGGCCGTTACGGATTTCAATACGCTCAATCGGAGCTGATCCATGGGCATCGACGCGAAAACTGATTTCGTCATCGCTGCATTTGAGAATATCACCCATCATCGCTTCGCGAACCTGTTCCGATGAGGTTGGCCCCAAGTTCGGGTCCTGATCAAAACGTTTCGCCGCATTGTCAAAGGCGACGCGCGTATCCAGCACCATACGGCAACCCGTTGTTCCGTAATGATGGCGGCGGCGAAGCGAGTCCATAATTCCGGCGCGCGTCAGATCAGAGGCCAGCATGCAGGTCAGGCCGCCGTAGGAACCGAAACTGGTGGCGCCCGGGTGACTGGCGCCGGGGCGGCCTTTGTGCCCGTCGGAATTCGACACAATACCGACGCGGTAGCCCTGCTCGAACGCGTCATGGATCAGCCACTCGAATGTGCCCCAGGCGGAATGAACCTCAACGGCGCGCTCCAGCCTGTCGTCATGCGCCATCTTGATGTCGGCGTAGCGTCCACCGATGTGGGCGAATACGGTGCAGTCTTCATCCTTCAGCGCCTCAAACAGGTCCGCCGCCGTGTGGGCGTCGGTTTCCTCATCGGACAGGTCCTCGATCAGGGCATGCGAAGACCGGTGGATTTGCCGCCCCTCTTCCATGAACAGGACATTACGGTCGCCGCCCATGCCAGTATTGCCCGACCATTCATATCCCGGATAGCTGAGGTATTCGCCATCAACGTTGAATTCCGCCGTCAACTCGTTGAGATGCGCCCAGAATTCGCTGGTGATCTGAAAATCGTTGCCCTGGTGGCAGCAGACATCCAGGAACGCCTTATCCCGCCCGAATTCAAAAAACTCACGCGCCGAGTTGGTGCCGATGGTTTCTTCCGACTGACCGTGCAGATCGCCCCAGTAGGGCAGCAAATCGCAGGAGCCGGAAACCCTGAGGGGATTGGAGCGGCAAACAACACCACCGTCATCGTCCAGCAATTCAACAACCAGATCACCTTCCTGATTACATGTCAGGTTTGGCAAAATGACTGAGAACTCTCCTTTGGTGAACGCCACCTGATCAGGTAACCCGCCAACCGTCATGTTCGTCCTGAGTCTGAAGGGCTGGTCGCATTGATCGGACGGATTTCCCCAGCGATCTTCCCCTTTCAGGCACAGGCGGAACGCTGTTCCCGATCGCCGCTCGCTCGGCAGGATGGCTTTCCACAACACCGGCGGGCCGGAAACGATGGAAACAACGGGCTGCTCGGGCAATTCAACGTAGTTATAAGTGGCGATGGCATCGACAATGACGCGGAACTCAAATGTATCTTCACAAAACGTCTGCACCCGGATACCGGGGCTGCCCTGACGCCGGTCGCCCAGCCGCATGACGATCTGGTCACCTTTCCGTAAAAACCCGCGAACGACCTTGATGTAGATGGTCTTGTCCCACGGGCGGATGTTCTGCTTGCCATCGAAGTCAACCGCCAGAACCGCGCCGTTTGTCGCCTCGACCGTGACATAATTGGCGGCCGTTGGATCGCTCATCTGCGGGCGGCCCATGTCACTGGCAAACCGGTGCACCAGCTTGATTGAGCCGGAATCATCAATACCGAATTTACCGGCGGTATAGGTCACCGTGAACTCCTGAAAAGATCCGGCTTCAAAACCGCCGGTCGGTGTAACGCTGGCCGAGCCCATCAGTTCAGGCAAATAGGTAGAATGAGGCATTTGAATTCCTTTTCCTTCGCCGCCGCGTTTATTGCCGCCGGGGACCAAATTCCAGGCGACGGGAATTTGGCGGGATATAAACCAGTTGATAGGAAACCGGCGCGTCGCGATACCCGAAACCGCGAAGATGATAAACCAGACCCGTGGTTCCACTTCCCAACCCCATGACATCACAAATATCATCCGGCATGGTCTCTGCCGCCACCTGCTCGGCGACGCGAACGGTCGCCACGCCATACGTGTCTTTCAGGAACGTGCGGAAACTGACGTTATCCAACCTGTGGCGGCTTGTCCGTTCCAGACCAGGAAATTTTTCGGCCGAGACAAAAAACCGCGCGAAACAGTCGAATTCACCGTTCACGTTGATTTTGCGCTCAATACCGATACCGTCGCCGGACGGCCCCAGAAATTTCACCCAAGGCCCGTCTCTGGAGGTTTTTTCCAGATTCTGCACGGTCGCAAACACCGGTAGCAGAGTTTCTTCGTCATCCGCCAGAAAGCGAAAATGCCAGAGGTCGATCAGCCGTCGCCGCCCATCTGAAACGAATGTCCCGGTGCCGTGACGGCGCACCACCATGCCCTGATCCACCAGCCGTGACAGGGCTTTCTGAACGGTGCCGAGGCTGGCTGGCAAGGCCGCCGCCATATCGGCCTCGCCGGGCAACCGTTCACCCGGCTGCAAACTTCCGGCTTCAATTTCACCAACAATCTGATCGGACAGAACGACGTACTTGGGCACCCGTGGCCCATCGTCGGCGGTTTCATCTCCCATCAGTCTGGCAAGGCGGTCAAGTATCAAGGCGTTTTACCCATGTCGGTAAATTTCAATCCGCGCGTACAAGAAACCCTCAGCCCCTGTTCCATAGGGCGTCGGGCCAAGCCCGGTGATAATAAAAGCACACCCAATTCACATTCTCAGGTGAGGTGAGCTGGGCGGAGAAAGGATTTTGCACGACCCAAACCGTTTGATCAAGTCCTATATAGCTCTATAGCTTATTGGATTATCCAAACCATTGCTATAGGCTCGCACCATGCTCGGTTTCGACATCCAGACACTGGCCGTGATCTCCGCCGCCATTTTTGCCGGTGGCGTTGTCAAAGGCGTCAGTGGCATCGGCCTGCCCATCATCACCATCGCCATCGCCGTCAACTTCGTCTCCGCCCCCGTAGCGCTGGCGATCGTCGTTGTTCCCATTCTGGTCACCAATTTGTGGCAGGCCTTTCGCGCCGGGGACCTGCGCGGCCCGGCCCGCCAGTTCGCACCAATGATTATCTGCTTTGTCTTCTTTCTGGTGGTCACGGCGCACATCGTTGTCAAATTCGATTCAAAGACCTTGTTCGGGGTTCTCGGCGTTTGCGTCACCCTGTTCACGCTGTCCGGCCTGCTACGCCCGCCCGCCACCGCCTTAAGCCCGGCGACACAAAAATGGGCTGCGCCGCTGGCCGGGGTGCTGGGCGGTATTCTGGGGGGGCTGTCAACCATCTGGGGGCCACCGATGATGATGTACCTGATGCTGCTGAAACTGCCCAAGGACACCTGGGTCAGGGTCATCGGGCTGATCTGGGCGACCGGCGCCATCCCGCTGACGTTATCCTACTGGGCCAATGGCATTCTCAACGCGCAGACGACGCCCTTGTCAATTTACGCCTGCGTGCCCGGCATGCTGGGAATTCTTGTCGGCGAGAGCATCCGCAAACGTATCGATCAGGAGACCTTTCGCAAATTCCTTCTGCTCGCCCTGTTTGTCGTCGGCCTGAACCTGATCCGCCGCGCGGTTTTTTAACGCCGTCGGTGCGGGTCAGGCGATCCCCGCCTTGATCAGCAACTTATGAAAATCGCGCAGCGCCTTCTCCGCCCGTGCCGGATCATTGATCCCTTCTATAAATCGGACATCGAATTTGGGTTGGCGCAGCATCTCGATAACCCGCTTTCGCGCGAGGTTAAGGGCTTTTCCTTCCGGCAGGACTCCGGCGCCGCAGAATTTCACCAGCCGCACCGCCCGGTCTCGAATATGGTGTTCCGGAGTGTCGAGCTTGTTGATGATGTCCGCGTCAATCAGGTAGCGTTCCAGAACATTGTCGATGTGGTCGGCAACCCGTTGTTTGACGGATTCCGGCAAGGCGGACGATGTGGCGACGTTAAAGGCTCCCGTCGCCGCGACCATTTTATCTTTGGGTGAAAGCGAGCGGCGGGTCAGTTCGCCAATGACCCGGGCACCGAAGACGTCATCGAGCTGCTTGACGATATCGTCAAGATGACCGTCGGCGAAATCCGTATTGCTCAGCTCGGCCAGGTACATGATGCCGCGCGCCCGATCCGGCAGGGCATTGACCGTAGCGCCGATTGCGGCCCGGCGTCCGGTGGCCCCGCCCTGTTCGATGAACTGGTTACCGCGCACCGTCAGCGCCTCGGCGGCATAGGCCCCTGAAATGATCTTGCCCGGCTCCAACAGCCGCATCAGCACCCGCTGGTATTCTTCCATCTCTTTTTCCGGGTCGGAGCGGTAAAGCGGAGCCGAGGATTTGAGCTGGCGCATGGCGCGTTCAAGGATTACGTGGCGGCTGGCGGGCAACGCGTTGTCGGCGAGCAGCCGGTTAAGCAACTCGACCGTTTCCTTGGCGTCGCTTTCTTCGATCTCGAATCTGCCATCGGCCAGATCAACCATGCCGATGATGGCGCTACCCAGCGACCGTTTCCAGCCCAAAACCTCCTGAATCACATTGGCGCCGAGCACGTCGGCGATCACCGTATCCAGAAGCAGCACCGCCTTGGGGTCCGACTCGGCAAGAGCGAGTTTGCACAGCCGGTCCAGCTTGCCGACCCAGCTGTTAATACCAATCAAATCTCGCGACAGGGCCACCATCGCCAGATACTCCGGTGTTTCGCCGCCGATCCCCGATACGCCAGCCAGCGTTTGTGAAAACGCCGCGGTTATTTTGGGCAGCTTCTGCGATGCCGCCCGTTCGGCCTGAGCCATGATCTGATCCAGAATGGCGTAGATTTCATCCTGGCGTTCCCGTGTCGGTTTTTTCGACCCCGCTGTCTGAAGTTTGGCGATGTGGCTGACCGCCGACGGCACCAGAGAGTCCTTGTCGTAAAGCCGTTGCAGTTCCCGGTGACTGTGCAGCACTTCTGTTGGCGTTAGCGATACACCCTCAAAATATATCCTGAGCACCCTGTTCAGGGTGATCCGGCTCTCCAGGCTGAAAAAATCTTTCGGGGTCTCACAGAGTTGCGGGGCCGTATCCAAAGGGATGATGCGAACCGGTTTTTCAGAATTCACGTCCTGGGTTCGCTCGAAAATGACCTCTTCGTCCGTTGAGCCATCCCTGAATGATCGGTTGCCGACGACCCGGGCGCCGGCACAGTTTTTGTTTTTCAAAAATTCCTTGGCCAGTTGACGGGCCGCAGCTTCACTGTCGCGGGCCGACTCCGTAATCCAGCGCCCATCCCGCCTCACCTGAATTTCGAAATTCTCGTTTCCACCAACCATAACGCCCCCACAAGCACCCCACAAAATTTACAGGAAGCGCGCTTTCTGTAAAGCGGATATAATGATGCATTTTTCACCCCCACAACGGCGGTTGGGTAATTGCAAATAAGGAAGTTTTCCCAGGTATCCGCATTGATCAACGATGGCCGCGACCTGCCCCGACGGGAGGTTTCATGATCGGATGTGTCTAGACATCCGTTATCGGGGGGTGAAGACATATGGGTCCGACTGGTCGTGACGGTGTTTTGACCCGAAGGTGACATTTTAGCGAGCTCAAACTCCGTCTCTCGGTTTTTCGTTCAGCGCACGCAACGCACAAGGTTATAAATGCGCACCTCATCCCGCTGTCCACCGAGGCTGGGCCAATTGCTGGGATCGCCGATTTTTGGATCGCTCCGCTGCGCCCCGGCACCGTGAGTGTCAACGCCGTCCTTTGCCGTACATTTACCGAAACATACGTAAGCCGCCATGGAAATGTTATCGCCATGGGTAGTGCTTGACCAGAACCAGCCCTTCTTGTCGCTTTGTTTAAGGAAGCGTTGGTCGAGCGCTGGATCGTTTTTACGATAATCGACGATGCTTTGCAGTTCCTTGACGTTGGGCAGTCGCCAATCACGCTTTCCCGCCAATGTCAGGTCTTCGCAGTATTTTAGTGCCCTCGGCCAATCTCTGGTGTTGCCATCATCGGATTGTTGCCAGACCAGACCCATGACGGTGTCCGTGACCGTGCCGTCGCCATTGGCAGTGAAGGCGTTGGCCCCCCACTCAGTGCCCCGTACACAACGATAGAACAGTGAATTTCTGCCTTTGGTTGGGGCCTGCTTGATGTGGCCGTCCAGAAAGTTATAGAAAAATGCAGCCTCGACACCGGGGCGGCCATAGTGCACGCCCGTGTAGATGGTCGATGACCAAGTCTGGCCCATCATGCGAGTGGCATGGGTGGAAGCGAACCGATCTCCTTTCAAAACCTCTACACCCGGTTCCTCAAGATCGAAGACATCGTCAATGAAGAAGCGTCTGGATTGTGATCCGCGGTAGTCGGACAGGGAGAACAATTCCTTGATGTTGGGCAGGCGCCAATCCGACCTGCCGCCTAGCGTCAGATTTACGCAAGCGTTCTTGGCTCTGGGATAGGTCAAACGTTTTGTATTGTGCGCTTTCTGCCATCGCAGACCGGTGACTGTATCATCAATGGTGCCGTCGCCGTTGTCGATATAGCTGGGCTCGGAACCTGCATAGTTGGCGTCCTGACCATATAAGGCGGCCCCCTCTGTCGGGCACGGCACGACGGAGTTGGTATCGAAGCAGTTGCCTTGCTGGGTGTCAGGGACCTTGCTGGCAACGTTCTTGGCAGCCGAGTCGTGGGCAACGATGTCTGCGCCTTTTCTTCCGCCGACGGCCATTTGCGGGCCGCCATCCCGGCGACCCGCTTGAAAATTGCCACCTTGTGACGGCCCGCCATGAGGCATGCACAGCAGTCTGCGTTCTCTAGGCGGTGTACCACAGGTGCCGTTTACGGACCCGCGCGGGGCGTTAAAGGAACACGCGGCACCCTGGGACTTTCCGCTACAGGCATGGCCGGCTTGGGGTGGTGGCCCCTGCCTCCCGCCGGGCATTTGAGCCCAGGCAGGTAGTGCCGATATGACTGCGATCACGCCGAAAAAATTCGTGCATAGTTTGAACATATTGGTTCCTTCCAATGCGGACCACCGATTGTTCCGTCCATTATGCCACCCAAGGCCTATGAACAATAACCAAGCATGCTCCCCAGTTTTGGGGCACCTAACGGCGCAAATTCACGGCCCTGGAACAACACCCATCTCGTCGCCGACGACGCGGGTTTGGCGCAGGCGACGACGCCAGCGGTCGGCGTCGTAACCCGCACCGCGATGCAACGTGCAGCGGTTGTCCCAGATCACGGTGTCGCCGACCTGCCACGGGTGGGCGTAAATATCACGGGGCCGGGTCGTGCGGTCGAGCAGGTCGTCGAGCAGACGGCGGCTGTCGATGCCGGACCATCCGGGAATCGAGCGGGCGTGGGAGCCGATAAAAATGTTCTTCTTTTCATTGGCCGGATTTTCCCTGACCAGCCGGTGTCTGACCGGTGGCAGCGAGGCGGCGTGGTTGGGATCAACCGGGGCGATCTGACTGCGGGAATATACGTAGTCGTGGATCACGTACAGCGGATCGATCGTCTGGCGCAAATCTTCCGGCAAGCGTTCATAGGCCGTGCGCTCACTGACGAACTCGGTCGCTCCGCCTTCGCCGGGCACTTCGTAGGCATGCAGGATCGAGACATAGGTCGGGACTTCGCGAAAAGATGAGTCCGAATGCCAGAGCTGATTGCCGGTCTGGAATTTGGTGTTGGCGTCGGCGTTGTCCTTTTTCGCGCCGTCGTCCAACACGTTGCCGACGGTGCCGAAGTATTCGACCTTTCCGGTCTTGCCGAAGGTGACGTGTTCGACCTCGGGTTCACCCAACTGCCGCGTCAGGGCCAGATGTTTGTCATCACTCATGTCCTGGCCCGGAAAACAGAGAAGCGAATAGATATCGATGGCGCGGCGAAGGTTTTCCAGGTCGCCACCGGACAGCGGGCGGGTCAGGTCTACGCCGCTTACCTGGGCGCCAAAATCGGCATGCAAGGGCTCGAAAGTGAATGCGTTCATTTCCATCAGCCTCGTTTAAATTGCACCCAAAGCGTCTTTCAGGGCCGCGCCGACATGAGACGGCGTATCCAGCACCGTTACGCCCGCGCCTTCAAGCGCCGTTTTTTTCGAACTGTACGTGCCTTTGTCGCCCATGACGATGGCCCCGGCGTGACCCATTTTTTTGCCGGCGGGCGCGGCCCCCCCGGCGATGAAGGCGAACACCGGTTTATTCATGGTGGCGGCGTATTCAGCTGCTTCTTCTTCCATCGAACCGCCGATTTCACCGACCATGACAACCGCATCGGTGCCGTCGAAGGCATCGAGGGCTTCCAGCGCGTCCCGGGTCGTGGTGCCGATGATCGGGTCGCCGCCGATACCGACGAAGGCCGATTGGCCAAACCCGGCTGACACGATGTTTTGACACATCAGAGTACCAAGACTGCCCGAGCGCGACATCACGCCGACGGTGCCTTTCCTGAAGATACGGTCGTTGAAGGCGGGCATGAAGCCTAAAAAACATTCACCAACCGTAACGGAACCGGCTGTATTGGGACCGGTGATCATGCATCCGTGCTCCTTGGCCGCCGCCATCACGTACATGACGTCCTGAACCGGGATGTGTTCGGTCAGGATACAGATGCCCTTGGCTCCCGCCTCGATGGCGTCCAGCGCCGCGTCTTTCACTCCCAAGGGCGGGATAAACAGGATCGAGGCATCAAACCCGCCGTCGGCCCGCATGGCGTCTTTCGCCGACGCATGGACCGGCACGTTACAATGCACCGTTCCGGCCTTTTTCGGATTGACGCCGCCGACAATCCGGGTGCCGTATTCTTGCATGCGTTCGGTCCAGAAGGTGCCCTGTTTGCCGGTAATGCCCTGCACCAGCACACGGTGGTGTTTGCGCACGATCCTCATGACAGGCCTCCTGCCACATTGGCGGCCTCAACCGCCGCCTTGCTGGCCGCATCCATATCGGGATAGGGGTCCATATCAAGCCGCTCCTTCAACATGCGGATGGCCTCTTCGTCACCGGTCCCGGCGATGGAAAAGAACACCGGCAGCTCCGGTTTAAGGTCTTCCCAGGCGCTCAATAAACCTTCCATCATCACGTCGCAACGCGCAAACGCGCCACAGAAATTGACGACCAGGCTTTTCACCCCCGGCTTTTCCAGAACCATCTCCAGCGCGACCTTGCCCTTGGTATAGGCTTCACCGCCGATTTCGCAAAAATTGGCCGGGTTGCCGCCGTGGTGGCGAACCACATCCATGGTCGTCATGGTCAGTCCGGCGCCATTGGCCAGCACGGCGACGTCGCCATCCAGTTCGATGTATTTGATCGTGTTGGATTCTCCTTTGGCTTCAATCCCGCTGAGGTTTTCCGGTGTGCCCTGCTGGGCCAGCTTGGGATGCCGTTTAACACCGGAATCATCCATGACAAACTTGCAGTCCAGCGCCACCACGTCACCCGACCCGCTCAGGATCAGTGGATTGATTTCAAGCAGTTCAGCGTCGTTGGTGCGGTAAACGTCGTAGAGTTTGACCAGCACAGCGGCGATTGCATCGTTGGCCCCGTCAAGATCAAGCCCGGCAACCAGCGAACTCGCCTGCTTCAAGCTGAACCCAGCCCGGATATCGACCTCCGCCTTTTGCAGTTTTTCGGGACTGTTAACGGCAATATCCTCGATATCCATGCCGCCTTCCGTCGAGAACATGACGGCGGGGCCTTTGGATGCGGGATCATTCAGAACGGCGGCGTAGAATTCGCGTTTGATGTTTGAGCGTTCCTCGACCAGAACCTTCCCTACCGTTAGCCCGCCGATTTCCATACCAATAATATTTTCGGCATGCGCCCTGGCTTCTTCCGGGGTGTCGGCAAGCTGGATTCCGCCCGCTTTGCCACGTTTACCGACAGGGACCTGGGCCTTGATAACGACGGTTCCCAATTTTTCCGCAGCCGCGGCAGCCGCCCCGGAACTGTCCGCCAAAATTCCCCTTGGCACGGCGATACCGGCGGCCCCCAGCAGGGGTTTGGCGGCAAATTCTTCGAAGTTCATGATCTACTTCCCGTATTTGTTCCAGTGCGCGCCGAACAGCTGTTCCTCGGACGGTTTGTCTTCCGGAATGGTCCGCACCAGATGGGTGATGTTGATGAAGTGACGATAGTTGAGGTTTTCGGAGATCGAGTTTCCAGCCCAGGTCCCGCACCCCATGGACAGGGTAAAGTTAAGGCCGTTGTTGAAACTGCCGCCGTTGCCGAAGGTGTGGGCCTGATTGACCAGCACGCGAACCACTTTCAAATCTTCCGCCAGTTCGCGGATGTGATCGTCGTTACGGGTATGAATGCCGACCGAATGCCCCATCCCGACGAAATTTAAAACGTTCTGAACGTGGGCCTTGGCGGCCGCGAAGTTCGCAGCCCGATAGACCGTCAACACCAGGGAGAGTTTCTCATCCGAAAACGGATGATCTTTGCCCGCGCGGTTCTCGTCTTCGACCATGAAAAACCGGGCCTTTGCCGCATCTGCCCCGAGGCCGCAAATTTCGGCCAGAACATCCGGGTCTTTGGCGATGACATGACGATTGAGATGCCCGCCAACCCAAAGGGTGTTGAGGATTTTATCTTTTTCTTCGGCCGAACAGAGATAGCCACCGGCGGCTTTCAGGGCGTTGATCGCATCGTCATACACATCATCCAGAATGGTGACGGAATTTTCAGATGAACAGGAGGTCGAGTTATCGAAGCATTTCGACAGCATGATCTTTTCGGCTGCGTCGGACAGATCGGCCGTGGAATCGATGATGACCGGGACGTTGCCCGCGCCAACGCCGATAGCCGGGGTGCCCGACGAATAGGCGCGGCGCACATTATTTTGTGATCCGGTGCAGACGATCAAATCGGCGCGGTTCATCAGTTCCTGCGTCAACGCCTTGTTAACGGGCGCAGGTAATACCTGCACCAGGTCTTCGGGCAGACCGATTTTTTTTAGTTCGGCGCGCATGAATTCAACGGTTTTTGTCGTTGTGCGCAGCCCGGCGGGCGACGGCGCCACGATTACCGAATTACGTCCCTTGACCGCCATCATCGCCTTGTTGACCGGTGTTGCCGCAGGGTTTGTCGATGGCGCGACCGCGGCGACGACACCGACCGGTTTGGCGTACTTTATAATGCCCAGGGCCGGGTTATCTTCAATAACGCCGACTGTCTTGACCCGCATAAGGTCGCGAAGCGTGCCGAAGGTCTTGCGGGTGTTTTTAATGACCTTGCTTTCCACATTGCCAAGACCGGTGTCGCCGACCGCCATCTGCGCCAGTTCACTTGCCCGCGAAGGTTCATAAATCGACCACGCCAGCGCCGTCACGGCCTCATCGACACGAACCTGATCCGCCGTTTCAAATTCATCCATGGCGGTGCGGGCGCGGGAAATCAACCCGGCGATAACAGCACCTGCGTCGTCTTCCGGCGTGGATATGCGTGCGGTTGCTTCGGTCATTTTAAATTTCCCTTCTGGGCCGCATTGGGCAGGGCGGCCGGTTATTCCTCAGGTTTCAGAAAATCATGGATACTGGCGCTGATCGTATCCGCCGCTGTGCGCAGTTGCGGCAATCTGGTTTCGAGTTCTGTCAGGTCCATGCGGGCGCGGGCGGCATGAATGGCGAGCCCCGCAACAACCCGTTGCCTGGTGTCAAAAATCGGCACCGCCAGCGCCACGATGCCATGCAGGTTTTCCTGATCATTGGTGGCGAAGCCGCGCTTTCTGATTTTGCGAAACTGAGCGTCCAGCTGCTTAAGGTCGGTCAGCGTGTTTTCCGTATAGCGGGTCAGCGATTGCGATGTCAGCATGCGGGTGCGGGTGCGGCTGGGCAGGTGCGCCAGCATCAGCTTGCCGATCGCCGTGGCGTGAACCGATACCCGGCTACCCGGCCTGAACTGCAGACGAAGCGGCCAGTCGCATTCGACGCGCTCGACGTAAACAATCTGATCGCGATCAAGTATCCCGATGTTGCAGGTCTCGCCGACGGATTCCACCAGATTGCGCAGCACGCCCCGTATTGGAAGCGAGCGGCTGGCCAGCCGCAGGGCATTGATGCCGATATCAAGAAGCGCCGCGCCAACGGTATATCCGTCTCCGTCCAGTTCGCGGCGGATCAACCCGGCGTCTTCAAGCTGGCGGGCGATACGGTAAACCGTCTGGCGGGGAATTCCCGCATGCTGGGCGATCTCAGCCAACGCCATGGGGCGGTCGCAGTCCAGAAGCCGGCCGAGAATGACCATGGATTTCTGAAGCGCGGAGGCGCTATCGTTTCGGGTATCTGGCATAGGGCTCCGCATTCATCATCCAATGAGCCAATATTGAACACTGAGCATCTAAAAAAATCAACAAATTTTTATTTTATAATACAAAATTGTCCCATAATTTATATATTTGCATTAATATTGGTTGCAAAATTTCAAGCATGACAGGCCTGAACTTGACGATCCTCCAGGCTTCCGCCTTATTGAACCTCGGCCCGAAAATGTAGGCCGGAGATGATGGCGATTGAAATGACGATAGAACCCGCTTCGCAGAAGACACCTTCCGGAAACCGCAATGCTTTCATTGCGGGAATGCTGACGGCGTTCGCCATGCCGTTCTGGATGGTTGTTGGGGCCATGATTGGATTTGGTTCGATGGTTCACGCAGCCGGAGTGGACCTGGGTATCGGGCTGGGATCAACGGTCGGCATCTGGGGCCTGCCGGGACAGGTTGCCATGCTCGAACTTTCCGTTCTGGGAGCCCCCCTTCTCGCCATTATCACCACGTCTTCCATGGCGAACCTCAGGTTTATGCCGATGACAGTGGTCATGACACCCCTGTTCAGGGGCGACCCCCGGGCCCGACGCTGGCGTTATATGATGGCCCAGGTCATGTCGATCAATATCTGGACAACGGTCATGAACCACTGCCCGGAAATGCCACTGAAAGACCGGTTCCCGTTTTATTTCGGCGTCTCGGTTGTCTGCCTGCTCGGTGGCGTGATCGGCACGACCGCGGGCTTTATCCTGGCGAGCAATATGCCGCTCTATGTCACTCTGAGCCTTGTCTTCCTCAACCCGGCCTATTTTGTCTTTGTATTTTCCAGCGTTCGTGCCCGCAACTGCATTATCGCCGTCATTTTCGGCGCCATAAGCGGTCCACTTATCCATCAAGTCTGGCCGGATTGGGGCGTTCCGGTTACCGGCATACTCGCCGGGACAGCCGCATTTCTGGTGGACCGGTTGTGGACCACCCGAACCCTGAGGCGACAATGATCGAACAAACGCCGTGGTTTATTCTCACCCTGTGCATTGGCGCGACCTTCATCTGGCGCGCCCTGGGGATTGGGGTTGCTGCGCGCATCGACCCCAATGGCGCACTATTTCAATGGTTTAGCTGTGTCGCCTACGCCATGCTGGCCGGGCTGATCACGCGTATTCTGGTATTTCCCGTGGGGACCCTGGAACAGACCGAAACCATCGACCGCGTCGGCGCCATGGGGGCTGGGTTTATTCTGTTTTTCATCTTCCGGCGCAACGTCTTCATCGGCACAATCGCCGCCTTTCTCGTGTTTATGGGACTTGCCTACCTGCGCCACATGGGAATGCTTTAGACAAATCCCCGAAGGGCGTGATGGACCTGATGAGGGCGTTCGATCAGCATCATATGACCACATTTTTCGATCAATTCCGTGCGTGCGTTCGCCATCGTCTCCGCCAGGGGCTTGGCTTTGCGCGCCGGTGTCATCATGTCGTCTTTCCCCAGGATGAACAGGGTTTCACATTTCACCCGGGCCGCCGCCGCCACAGCTCCCTGATAGACATTGCAGGCGGCAAGATCATTGTGCAGAACGCCTTCAGCCGCATTTTCAAACAAAATCTGACTGGCGTTGTGAACCCACAGGCCCGGATGGGGATGACCGCCGATCTTGGCTTTCTCGCCCAACCCCCAATAAACGATCAGTTCCGGTGCCAGGCGTTCGTTCTTTTCCGCCGCCGCCAGCAGGTCGGGATGCACCGGCATGCAATCCGACACACCCATCAGACACAGGCCGTCAACGCGGTCCGGAAACCGCGCCGCCGCTTCCAGTGTCACAAACGCTCCCATGGAGTGTCCGATCAGCTTGGCCGCGCCAATATCCGCCGCGTCCATGAATGCCACGACCCAATCAGCCATGGCTTCAATCGAATTGAGCGCCGCGCCTTCCGAGCGCCCGTGACCCGGCAGATCAACCGCATAGGCCCGACGCCCCATATGGGCAATATTGCGGGTCTGCAATTGCCAAATGGTGCGGTCAAGCCCGGCGCCATGAACAAAAATGACCGCGGGTTCATTGGCATTGAGTTCCCGGCTGCCGGTCGCGGCGAAAGCCTTTTGGCCGTTTACTGTAACTTCCATGATGCGGCCCTACCCTTTCTGCGAAACGCGAAGCGCTTGTTTCAAATCGGCGATGATATCGTCCACGTCTTCAATCCCAACGGACAGCCGGATCATGCCTTCGCCGATCCCGGCGGCATTCAGGTCCGCCGCGCTCATCTGCTGGTGGGTGGTTGAACCGGGGTGGATCACCAGTGTCTTGGCATCCCCGATATTGGCCAGATGCGAAGCCAGATTGACGGATTCTATAAATGTCCGACCGGCTTCGCGCCCTCCCTGGATGCCAAAACTGAGGATTGACCCAGCCCCTTTGGGCAACAGGTCTTTCGCCAGTTGATGATCGGGATGCGATTTCAGGCTCGGGTAATTGACCCACTCGACCTCATCACACCCATCCAGAAACTCGGCAACGGCTTCGGCGTTGGCGACGTGCTTCTGCATGCGTAGCGGCAGGGTTTCTATACCCTGCAGAATATAGAACGCATTGGCCGGGCTCAGGCAGGCGCCGAAGTCCTTCATGCCTTCAGCCCGGGCCCGCATGACAAAGGCCTGGGTTCCGAATTCTTCGGCGAAATCTAGGCCGTGATACCCGGCGTAAGGTTCTGTCAGGGTCGGGAACTTGTCACTTTTTTCCCAATCGAAGCGGCCGCTGTCAACGACAACGCCGCCGATGGCGGTGCCGTGCCCGCCCATGAACTTGGTCAGCGAGTGCATGGCGATGTCAACGCCGTGATCAAACACCTGCATCAGATAGGGCGTGGTGAAGGTGGCGTCGATCATGAACGGCACGCCGGCCTCATGAGCGACTTCGGCGATCACCGGCAGGTTCATGACCTCGATCCCCGGATTGCCCAGTGTTTCACCAAAGACGAGGCGTGTTTCCGGGCGGATGGCATCCTTAAAAGCTTGTGGATCGCGTGGATTAACGAAGCTGGTTTCAATGCCGAAGCGTGGCAAGGTGTAGGTAAACAGGTTGTGCGACCCGCCATAAAGGGACCCCGACGCGACGATGTGCCCACCCTTGTCCATCAACGTCGCCACGGCAAGAAACAGGGCCGCCATGCCACTTGCCGTCGCCACTGCGCCGACCCCGCCTTCAAGGGCGGCAACACGTTCCTCCAGCACCGCCGTGGTCGGGTTCGACAGGCGGGTATAAATATGGCCGGGACGTTCCAAGTTATAAAGCGAGGCCGCGTGATCCGTATCCTCGAACACATAGGATGTGGTCTGGTAGATCGGCACGGCGCGCGCGCCAGTGGCCGGGTCAGGCTGCTGGCCCGCATGCAGCGCCAAGGTGTCAAATTTGGCAAAATTCGGCTTAACCATTGAGTTCTCCCGGCCTCGATTCGGCCTCTTTACAAATCCCTCCGCCCTCTTTAGGGAAGGCGGGCAGTTCCGTCAATGAAGGAGACAAATGTCATGTCGCGAGAAATCAAATCCGTTGCTGTTCTGGGTGCCGGGACCATGGGCAGCGGGATCGCCGGACTATGCGCCGAGCGGAACTGCAAAGTGCTGCTTCTTGATGTCTCCATGGAAGCTGCGGAAAAGGCGATGGAGCGTATTCTCAATGGCCGTCCACCGGCCTTGGATACGCCTGAAAAAGCCGCCAATATCACGCTTGGCACGCTCAGTGATGATCTTGAAAAAATCGCCGATTGCGACTGGATCTGCGAAGCCGTCATTGAAGACACGGCGACCAAACGCGCCCTGTTCGAACGCCTCGAACCGCTGCGCAAGGATGGCTCCGTCATCAGCACCAACACATCGGGTATCCCGCTTCGCGACATCACTGATGGCATGCCCGAACGCCTGCGCAAGGACATCGTCGTGACTCACTTTTTCAACCCGGTCAAGGTCATGCGCCTGCTGGAAATCGTCCCCGGTGTGGATACCGATCCGGACGTGGTCGAAACACTGGCCACCTTCTGTAGCAGGGAACTGGGCAAGGGTGTTGTTCACGCCAAGGACACGGTCAATTTCATCGGCAACCGCATCGGCTGTTACTGGATGCTGACCGGATTGCATTACGCTGAAAAGGCGCTTGACGACGGCCTCGCGATGGAAACCATCGACGCCCTGATGTCCGGCCCCGTTGGCCTGCCGCCGACTGGTCTTTATGGGCTGATCGATCTGATCGGCCTTGACGTCATGGATTTTGTTGGCAAAAACCTCGCCGTCAACCTGCCCGCCGGTGACCTGGGGGCCAACTTCACCGCCTTCCCCGCGGTCGAACAGAAAATGCTGGAACGCGGCCAGCTGGGGCGTAAAACCGGCGGCGGATTTTACCGCATGCAAAAGCTGGAAGACGGCTCGAAAAAGAAAGAAACCTTCGATCTCAAAACCGGCGACTGGCGTGATGCACTGACCGTCGAACTGGATGATGCCCATCGCGGCCTTGACGTCCTGTTGGCCGATGACGCCGAAGGTCGTTTCGTCTGGCGGACCATGGGCGGCACGCTGTGGTATGCGGCTGATCTGGTCCCCCAGATTTCCGACGACGTTGTCAACATCGACCGCGCCATGCGCTGGGGGTTCGCCTGGACCAAAGGCCCGTTCGAGATGCTCGATGCTTTGGGTCCAAAAAGTTTCATCGAAAAACTCAAATTCAGCGGCCTGCCCATGGCGAAAATGCTGAGCGTGCTTGAAGACGCCGGTGCGGAAACCTTCTACCGCAACAATGGAACCGAGTTCCTCGGGCTCGACAGCGTCTATCACCCGGTCCCGGCGGAATAAGCCACCCATTCCGGTTTGGATATTCGCGACAACCTGTTAGCCCGTCAGCGGCCTGATCAACGCTGTTTGTCCGAACCAAGGTATCTTGGGTTACTTTCGGCGACCTTGCCGACCGCGACCTTATGCAGCGCCTGCCAGAATTCCACGCCATCCGCGTCGCCACGGCGGATACGGCGGGCGAGGGTTTTATTCAGGTGCTCAAGCGTGTCTTCATCCCTGAGCAAATCGCCGAAGATTTTCTGTTCCTCAATGCCGCCTTCCTCCCCGGCCTCAATCTGGCGCATGACAATCGCCAGGGCGTTGGCGATCATCAGGGCGGGGTAGCGTTTATCATCGGGCAGGGCCGGGATCAGGTCCTGGCGCAGCACCTCGCGGGCGATGTCGAGCAGGTCCTTGCCGCTGGGCTGTTCACGCATGTGAGGGCTCCGTCATGTTGAGGATTTCCAGTTCCAGTTCGGGAACCACGTGCGCCGTCAGCGCCAGTTCCAGCGAACGTTCCTCGCCCGATACATGGCGCGCCGCCTGCTGGCAGGCGATCACCGCCCAGCGCACATGGGCCATGACTTCCCAGTAATAAATGGCGTTGCGGTCGATGCCATGAGCGGATGCCGTTTCATAACCCTGGTAAAAATCTTCACGCGAGCCGATGCCCCCGGCTTCGCGGTCGTTGGCCCCGAACCGCCAGCATTTGGCGCATAGCCAGCCCAGGTCTTCCAGTGGGTCGCTCCACCCGGCGAATTCCCAGTCGAGGACAGCGCTCAGGTGGCCGCCTTCGACCATATAATTGCCGGTGCGGTAATCGCGATGACAGAGCACGGCATCCGCAGCTTCCGGCGCATTTTTTTCAAGCCACCTCAGGCCCCATTCGATGGCCGGGTGCGGCGCATCAAGCTGATCCAGATAGCTCCTGTACATTTCAATGGCCGCCGACGCCGGGTTTTCTGGCGGCGCCCCCAGAAAGGCCAGATCGTCGCGGGGCGGTTTCAAACTGTGAATCCGCGCAAGGTTGAGCCCCAGTTCATACGCAAGTTCCGGCGCGTCGGCCTGACGCACCAGCCTGTGCCCGGCGGCAACGCCTTCAACCCGGTGCATAAGGAAAAACCGCCGTCCGAGCACCCGCTCATCATCACACAGGATACAGGGCACAGGTACCATAACATCGGCGTCGTGGGCGGCTTTCAGCAGGGCGAATTCTTCGGCGCGGCTGTGACTGGTGGCAACTCCGGAGGCGGCGTCGCAGCGCATGACCAGGTGATGGTCCCCCGCCCACTCCCCTTTCTCGACGCTGACATCCAGCGCCCAGTTCTCCTGGATCGCGCCACCGGAGAGTTTCCGAACGTCAGATATTTCGACCGGGCCTCCGGTCAGTTTGACCAGATAGTCCTCCAGCCCGTCGGAAATCGTGGCCGCACTCAGCCCCATGACCAGAAATCAATGCCCTGTTCCTGAAAGGCCCGCGCCAGGATCATTTTGTGGACTTCCGAGGCGCCGTCCACCAGCTTGGCCTGACGGGCGTAGCGGTACATCCATTCCAGAATCGTGTCTTTCGAATAACCCTTGGCCCCGCATAGCTGAATCGAGGTATCGATGGCCTGAAACAAGGTATCGGCGACATGGACCTTGGCCGCTGAAACCTCGCTTTTGGCGAAACCGCCCTGATCGAGTTTCCACGCCGCCTGCATCACCAGCAACCGACCGATCATGATGTTCAAGGCCGCGTCGCCCTGTAGCAATTGCACGGATTCCCGATCCCTCAGCTTGCCGCCAAAGGCCCCCCGTTCGGCAACATAATCGTCGGCGATTTCCAGGGCGCGCTTGGCCATACCGAGCCAACGCATGCAATGGGTCAGACGCGCCGTACCGAGGCGCGTCTGCACAACCTTCATGCCGCGCCCAACATCAAGCAGGCGGTCTTCGTCGGCGATTTCAAGGCCGTTGAATTCCATTTCGCAATGCCCGCCGTGTTCCTCCGGCCCCATGATCGGAATGCGCCTGATGATACGCCATCCGGGCTGGTCCTTGTGAAACATGAAGGTCGTCAGTTCGCGGCGCGGTTCGGTTGAGGTGCGGGCCGCCAGCAGGAAATGGCTGGCTCCTTCGGCCCCGGTGATAAACCATTTGCGCCCGTGGACGACCCATTTGTCGCCTCGTTTTTCAGCCGTCGTTTTCATCATCCCCGCCGGGTCTGAACCGGCGCCGGGGTGAGGTTCGGTCATGACGATGGCCGAGCGGGCCTCCCCATCAATAATCGGTTGCAGCCACTTGTCTTTCTGCGCTTCAGTAGCGACCTTATTGAGGACGACCATGTTGCCGTCATCCGGTGCGGCGGCGTTAAACACCATCGGGCCGAAGATGGAGCGGTTCATTTCCTCATAACACGCCGCCATGCCGACTGCACCAAAACCCCCGCCACCACGTTCCTTGGGCATGGATAGCGCCCACAGGCCCTGAGCTTTGGCCTCAAGACGCAGCTCGGCCAAAAGCTCTTCACTGATGTTTTCGTGGGCGTCATAGGAGTCCGGCTGCAACTCCAGCGGCAGAATGCGCTCATTTACAAACGTCCGAATCTTGAGGCGCGTTTCTTCAACATCTGCGGGTAGGGAAAAATCCATAACAAAGGGCTCCGTTATTCGGTTTCCTGGCGAACACCCACACCGGCGAAAGGTTTGTCGGAAATGGCGCGGGCAGGCCAAGCGCCATGCTCGCTCATGGTCAGGAAATCCGCAAGCACACGGTTGAAATTGGCTGAGTCCTCCAAGTTTAAAAGATGTCCAGATTTCGGAATGACGGCAAGACCGGCGCGTGGAATGTTGCGTTTCAGAAACAGATTGACGTCAAGGCATGGATCGTCCTCGTCACCAACGATCAGCAACACCGGGCATTTAAGCTGATTAAATTTCGCCTTGAAGTCAAAAAGTGATGGCCGACCGGCCTGAACCTTGCGTAGCGTCATCGCCGAGCCCAGCGGCGAATGTTCATCGAGATGATCACGGAATTCCTGCCACCCTCTGGGGTCCTTCAGTTTTAACTGAATGCGGGTCGGGCCGTTTGCAAACCCATCGGCGGGCACACTGTCCGTTGCGATCATATTGTCGGCCATGCCATGGGCGTCGGCACGGAAAGTCTCAAGGTGTTCCGGAAACGATCCCGCCCCACCACTGGCGGCGGCAACACCCCGGACCCGGTCCGGATGCGACAGGGCCACCCGCAGCGCCGTATACGCCCCCATGCTCAGGCCGATGATGATGGCCGTCTTGATGTCGAGATGATCAAGAAGGGCAATCACATCAGCGATGGCAATGTCCTGACTGTAATCCGATTCACTATCAGGAATGTCGGACGGCGGATATCCACGCGACGACATGACGATGCATCGGTGCGTGCGGGAAAAATACCGAACCTGCCCTTCCCAGCTGCGGTGATCTCCGGCGAACTCGTGCAGGAACAGAATGGGTTCGCCCTGCCCGGTCTCTTCATAATAGAGATTGACACCGGAACTTTCAGCAAACGGCATTAAGCGGCCCTCTATATATTTCTGACTGGTGGCTGACGTTTGGTATTTGCTGGGCCAACCTAAGCAGCATCTACCTCGTGGGCGATCTTTTCGCCTTTCAATTTTTCAACTTTGGCAAGTTCATAACGCGATTGCAGCGCCATCCAGATTCGAGCGCCCGTGCCAAAACAATGGCCCAACCGAACCGCCGTATCCGCACTCAAAGCGCGTTTTCCGTTGAGAATATCAATAATCCGTCCCGGCGAAACAGCCAGCTTTCGCGCCAGCGCATTGGCACTGAGCTTTCGCGCTTCCATCTCTTCACGCAAAATTTCACCTGGGTGAATAATAGTAGGCATATTTCTCATCCTTTATGATAATCAACGATTTCAACATCAAAGGCATGACCATTTACAAACCGGAAACAGAGCCGCCAAGGTCCATTTATCGTAATCGCCCACTGCCCTTTCCGATTACCTTTGAGTTTGTGGAGACCCATATTTTTCAAATGAGCCAGTTCATCAAGGCGGTCCACTTCATCAAGAAGAGCAAGTCGCCGCTCCGCCATCCCGGCTTCAAGACCACGGAACGAATTCTTGCCTGACTCATAAAACCGTTCCGTCTTTGAAGTCACCCATGATTTAATCATATGGCAGAACGTATCACGTAATACGTATTACGTTAAGTTTTTTATACCCTACAAAGAACTCACCAGATGCCCGCCATCCACCGCAATGGTTTCGCCGGTCATGAAGCTCGAGGCGTCTGAGGCGAGCAGCAGGATTGGCCCGGACAATTCGTCCATTTCTCCCGTCCGGCGCTGCGGGATGCGCTTGATCAGGGCCTGCCCGTGTTCGCTCTGCAACATATCGCGGTTAAGGTCGGTTTCGAAGTAACCCGGCGCGATGGCGTTAACGCGGATGTTGTGGCGGGCCCATTCCAGCGCCAAGGCACGGGTCATCTGCACAACACCGGCCTTGGATACGGCATAGGTCAGAGTGGACGCCGTCACCCGAAAACTCAGAATGGACGCCGTGTTGATGATGTTTCCGGACATGTTCGCCGCGATCAGGCGCTTGGCGGCCTCCTGCGACACCCGCCAGACAGCCCGCAAGTTCGTGTTCATCACCCGGTCCCATTCATCGGATGTGAGATCAAGGGAACCGCTGCGTGAAGCAATACCCGCATTGTTGATGACAACATCAATGATCCCGACCGCGGCTTCGGCCTGATCGAAAGCTTCCGTAATACTGTTTTCATCGGAGACATCCATGGAAACGGCAACGGCTTTGCCGCCGGCAGCGGTGATTTCATCAACAACATCGGCCAGCTTGTCGCGCCGCCGGGCGGCGACCACAACCACGCCGCCGGCTTCCGCCAGAGTCAGGGCGAAATGTCGACCGAGGCCGCTTGAGGCCCCGGTGATCAGGCAGGTCTTCCCGGCCATGGAAAAACGATCCAGTACAGTCATTCAGATTTTCTCCGCTTGTTCGCGCAAGGCGAATTTTTGAATTTTCCCAGTTGAAGTTTTCGGCAACGGCCCGAACACCACCGATTTTGGGGCCTTGTAGTGGGCCATGTGGTCCCGACAAAAGGTGATAATGTTGGCCGCATCAACGTCGGTGGCGTCGGGTTTCAGGGTGACGAACGCGCACGGCACCTCGCCCCATTTCTCATCCGATCTGGCGACCACCGCAGCCTCCATGACATCGGGGTGCTTATACAACGTCTCCTCGATTTCCAGACTGGAAATATTTTCACCGCCGGAAATGATTACGTCCTTGGAGCGGTCCTTGATCTCGACATAGCCGTCCGCATGCAAAACCCCCAAATCTCCGGTGTGATACCAGCCACCGCGGAAGGCCTCTTCGGTGGCGGTTTTATTCTTGAGATAGCCCTTCATCACGGTGTTGGAGCGAACCATCAGTTCGCCCATGGTTTCCCCGTCGGCGGGTACATCTTCCATGGTTTCCGGGTCCTTGATGCTTTGCCCGAACAGGGTCGGATAGCGCACACCCTGGCGCGCCATCTTGGCCGAGCGGGCCTCCAGATCAAGATCATCCCAGTCATCCTGCCAGGCGCAGACTGTCGCCGGACCATAGGTTTCCGTCAGGCCATAAAGGTGGGTGACGCGAAACCCCAGACGCTCCATTCCAGCGATAACGGCGGACGGTGGCGCCGCGCCGCCGGTGAAGACCTCGACCGTTTGATCAAATACCGTTTTTACTTCGGCCGGGGCATGGAGCAGCATGTTGAGGACAATCGGCGCGCCGCACAGGTGGGTAACGCCCTGATCCTTGGTCAAGGCGAACACCTGGGCCGGATCAACCTGGCGCAGGCAGACATGGGTGCCCCCAACCGCCGTCACCGCCCAGGTATAACACCAGCCGTTGCAGTGAAACATCGGCAGCGTCCAGAGATAGACCGTACTGCGATTGAGCCCGGAAACGACAACCGCGCCCATGGCGTTCTGGTAGGCGCCGCGATGATGATAAACGACACCCTTGGGATTACCGGTGGTGCCGGAGGTGTAATTCAGACAGATGGCCTGCCATTCGTCATCGGGTAGGGCCCATTCAAAATCCGGATCACCCGTTTCCAGGAAACGTTCATAATCCATTTCACCCAGAAGATCGCCTTCTGGAGCCAGCGGGTCGTCGATATCGATAACCAGAATGTTCCGCCCCAGGATGTTCAACGCCTCCCTGACGACGGTGGAAAATTCCCGATCCGTGATCAGGACCTTGGCTTCACCATGATCCAGAATAAAAGCGATGGTTTCCGCATCCAGGCGGAAATTCAACGCGTTCAAAACCGCGCCAGTCATGGGAATGCCGTAATGGGATTCCAGCATGGGGGGCGAATTGGGGGCCATGACGGCGACCGTATCGCCCCTGCCGACGCCACGCCGACTTAAGGCAGAGGCCAGCCGCAAGCAGCGCTGTCGAAATTCCCGGTAGGTGAAGGTACGTTCACCATGAACAACCGCGCATTTTTCCGGGTAGGTATGCGCTGCCCAGTCTACAAACCCCAATGGGGTCTGAGGGATGAAATTGGCCTCCCCCTTGCCCAGATCCTTGTCAAAGATATTTTCGCCCACGAACCGCCTCTCCCTGCTAATGGGTCTTTAGTCTTTGTCTTTATCCACCCTTAGCACGATTGAGGACAGAGAAAAACATTACGAATGGGCTAAACTCATGAGTTGGTCGACTCCGTCAAAATTACCCGCTAAGAGAATGAACCAGCCAAAATCAGGGGAAATGAAATGAAACTCGAAGGTTCCTGCCATTGCCGGTCCGTGCGATTTTCCGTGCACTCGCGCCATCCCTACCCTTTCAATATCTGCTATTGCGCCATCTGCCGCAAGACGGCCGGCAGCGGCGGATACGCGATAAATTTATCCGGTGATGCGGATACTCTGGAGATTCAGGGCGAAGAGCATGTATCTGTTTATAGGGCGCGTCAGATTGACCCTGAAACCGACGTCGTGACCGAGAACCCCATGCAGCGGAGTTTCTGCAAGAATTGCGGGTCCCACCTGTGGTGCTGGGACCCGCGCTGGCCTGATCTTCTCCACCCTCACGCCGGCGCAATCGATACGGAATTACCCAAGCCGCCCGAACATACACACCTGATGATCGGGTCAAAGGCGTCCTGGGTTCCCGTGGCCCTGTCGGAAAACGATCTCTGTTTCAACGAATATCCGGCAGAAAGCATCGCCGACTGGCACGAACGGTTAAATCTAGCCGACTGAACAGTCATGCCAAGGTGCAATTCACACGGATGGGGAGACGGCTTTGAATATAACGCCCATGGGACCACGCTGGTGGCGCATCGCCTTGGTGATCGCGGTCTATGGCGGCTTGATGGCCGTTGGTCATTGGGGTAGCGGCTGGCTGGTTGATCTCATAGGCGTGGATATCGGACCAAGCGCGCAATCCCATGGTTTCCACGTGATGATCGCGGGCCTGCTTCTTTACGCCGCCCTGTTGGCAATTCCGTTCGTGCCGGGCATGGAAATCAGCCTCGCCCTGCTCGCTCTCTTTGGCCCTGCGGTGGCGCTGGAAATATATGCATCCACAGTCGTTGCCCTGGCCATTGCCTACCTGATCGGCAGAAGATTGCCCATTGCCCTGGTCGCCGTGCTGTTCGAGTCGCTCGGTTTACAACAAGCCGAAGATCTGGTCCGCAGGCTCCAGCCCCTGAGCGCCTCGCAAAGATTCGACACCCTGATTGAACATGCGCCAAAACGAATCATTCCCGTGCTCCTGAACCACCGCTACATCGCCATCATGGTTGCCCTGAATGTGCCGGGCAACGCCATCATCGGCGGTGGCGGCGGTATTGCACTCTTGGCAGGAATGAGCGGCATCTTCAGCTTTCCGCTTTTTCTTGTCTCGGTTTCACTGGCGGCGCTGCCCGTGCCGCTGATCATCATGTTCGCCAACGCCTGATCAAGGCAACAATTGCAGGGATTCACTTTCCGTATCGCGACGGGATTGACTTAACGGTGACGGCTTACCATATAAAGCGCTGGCAAACGCATCGACGGGCAAGAACAACAATAATCCACATGCGCACATTCTGTAAAAATTGCCGAAGATCACTGGCTGGCAGTCTCGCCTTCATGCTGCTGTCGCTCAGTTTTGTGTCAATGGCGCCCACCACCAGCGCTGCTTTTACAGATGCAAACGCCATCATCATGCCGCACACGCACACGGATGGGAACTCCGAAAATCAGGCCAGTGACACACGGGAATGCCAGCAGTCCACATGCCATTTTTTCCTTCTCGCGGCCTCCTGTATCCTGCGGGAACGGGGTTCCAGCGTCCTGAAATTCTGCTTTGAACCCATCCATCGGGCGGGCGCGCTTTACACGCTTCCTGACCGGCCCCCAAGAACCGCCCTTTAAAACACCAGCATTGGCGGAACAACGTTTTCGTTCTGCCCGTCGCTGCGTTTTATCACGCTTCCAGCATAACTGAATGAACGAACCGCTCCCGTTCGCATGGTCGCACGATTCGTGCGACCTGACGAGGAACGACAATCGGAGATATTACCAATGACCAATACAACCAAATTCACCAAGACCATCGTCGCCTGCGCCTTTTCCGCAACCGTTGCTTTCGCCACAACACAGGCCTGGGCGGCGGGTTCTCATAGCGGCGGCCACAGCGGCAAGGAGGCCATTGGCGAACCCGGCAAGGTTTCCAAAGCAACCCGAAGCGTCGAAATCAAGATGTTCGATAACTACTACGAACCTGAAAATATTTCTGTGAAAGAAGGGGAGACTGTTCGCTTTGTTGTCAGGAACGACGGTGAATTCGTCCATGAATTCGCCATTGGCACGGCGGCCATGCACGCGTCTCATCAGAAAGAGATGATGATGATGATGGAACACGGCGCATTGGAACCCGACAAAATCAATCACAAAATGATGATGATGGACATGGGCGACGGCAAAACCATGAAACATGATGATCCCAACAGCATCCTGCTGGAACCGGGAAAATCAGGGGAAGTTGTCTGGACCTTCACCAAGGCCATCAATATTGAATTCGCCTGCAATGTACCGGGGCATTATGAAGCCGGAATGATGGGTAAAATTCGCTTTGGCAGCAGCTCCTCGGGTTCCTGACCCACATTCCATTTTTCCGATATAAGGAAATGACATGATAAATCTATTTTCACTGGGGAGACGCGGCTGCGCAGCCGCCGCGTTCTCTTTGTTGATGGGACCTGGCGCGCTTCAGGCCGGGGTCTACGATCTGACGGTCGATAACGTCACCATCGACACAGGCGACTTCCAGAAACAGGGGATCGGCTATAATGGGGCATCTCCCGGCCCGGTGTTGCGCTTCGATGAAGGTGAGGACGTCACCATCAACGTCACCAACAATCTTGATGAAAGCACCTCAATTCACTGGCACGGACTGATTTTACCATATCAGCAAGATGGGGTGCCGACGATCAGCTACGACGGGATCAAGCCGGGGGAAACCTTCATCTACAACTTCCCGATCACCCAGTCAGGGACATACTGGTTCCACAGCCATTCCAGTTTTCAGGAACCGGACGGGGCCTATGGGGCGATTGTAATCAAACCTAAAAACCGCGAACCCTTCCGTTATGACCGTGATTACGTCGTGCAATTGACCGACAAACATCCGCACGCTGGCGCACGGATCATGCGCAATCTGAAAATGATGCCGGACTATTACAACCGCCAACAACAAACCCTCGGCGATTTTTTTAATGATACCGCAGAAAACGGACTTGATGCGACGATCCGTGACCGGATGGCCTGGGGGGGTATGCGGATGATGCCGGCTGACGTCGAAGACCTTCAGGGGTTTACACCCCTGATCAACGGCAAAAGTGCGAGTCAAAACTGGACGGGGCTGTTCAAGACCGGTGAGCGGGTCCGCTTGCGCTTCATCAACTCCTCGGCGATGGCCTATTTTGACATCCGCATTCCCGGACTGAAGATGACCGTCGTCAATGCCGACGGCAACAACGTACAACCGGTCAAAGTCGATGAATTCCGCATCGCCGTTGCCGAAACCTATGACGTGATTGTCCGTCCGGAAGAAGCCAAGGCCTATACGATTTTCGCCGCTTCAATGGGGCGCTCGACCTATGGCCGGGGCACCTTGGCACCACGTGACGGCATGACAGCCGATGTCCCGGATCTCGGCGAACGGCCTCTGTTGACCATGGCCGATATGGGTATGGATCATGGCAATATGGCCGGTATGGACATGAAAACTGAGCAACCCGACATGAAAGGAATGGATCATTCCAATATGCCGGGGATGGATCATTCCAATATGCCTGGAATGGGGGTGAAAACTGACCCTTTCTATACATCTGGCAGTGGCCTGACACCCGCAGCGGCAAATGGCGGCAAATTTCTGTCTTACAAGGACTTAAAGACACAAAAACCGCTTTATAAACACCGCGAAGCGACCCGCGAAATCGAATTGCGGCTGACCGGCAACATGGAGCGTTATGTGTGGTCGATCAACGGCAAGAAGTATCAGGACGACGAGGAAATTCGTCTCAAATACGGTGAGCGAATCCGCTTCAAATTTGTCAATGAAACGATGATGTCCCACCCCATGCACCTGCACGGCATGTGGACTATCCTCGATACCGGGGCGGGCAAATGGAACCCCATCAAGCACACCGTCAGCATTGCGCCGGGAACCACGGTTTATACGGAAACCGAAGTTGATGCATCGGGCCAGTGGGCGTTTCATTGTCATCTATCCTATCACGCCGCCAGTGGCATGTTTCGAAGAGTCGTCGTCGAAGGCGGACCCGAAACAGCCCGGCTTGATGTCACGCAATAAGGAGCAACAGAAATGAAAAGGCTAGTTATAGCGTTCGCCCTATTTGCCGCGTTCGCTTCATTTTCCGTTTCCGCGCCTCTTTCGGCGCAGGAAAAAGGCACGGTATTCCATGGTCTGCAACTGGAGGAATTCGAGTATCGTCACGGCGATGAAAGCGAGAGACTCCTGGTGTGGAACGGTGATGCGTTTGTTGGCACGGACGAGGTCAAGCTGAGATTGCTCAGTCAAGGTGAATATGACAAGGATATCGCGAAGTTCGGAAAACTCGAAAATCGCCTCGTCCTGCAAACCCCGCTCTCAACGTTCTTCGATATAAAGGGGGGCGTGCGACTGGATACACCGACGGGACCGGACCGCTGGTACGCTGTCCTTGGGGTTACGGGACTGGCTCCACAATGGTTTGAGGTCGATGTCGATTTTTTCGTCAGTGAGACTGGAGACACCTCGGCCCGGCTAGATGTCGAATACGAACTGCTGATCACCAACCGGCTGATCCTGACACCGTCTATGGATATCAATGTCGCCTTTTCCGGTGATCCGGGAATCGGCATCGGTGCCGGGCTGAGCACCATTGAAGCCGGTGCGCGATTGAGTTACGACCTTATCGACAGGGCGCTTTCCCCCTACCTCGGCGTTGTTTATGAGCGAAAATTCGGACAGACAGAAAACATCGCCGACCGTGAGGGCGAAGACACCGAGGGCTGGCGAGCCGTCGTTGGAACCAAAATTCTGTTCTAAAGACTGGTGGCTTTAATTCCGAAGAGGCCGCGAAACTGCCGCCTCTTCGGGATTCCGGCTATATCTGTTTCATTTCTGAACCACCCATCGTCACAATTGGCAATTCCCATTCCTCACAACAGCCAATAGAGTATTGTTCCCGGTCATATTTGAAGGAACGAGCATTGGACTCGCCAGACACCGCCCCCAATAACGCCCCCGGATTTGTACGGGCACCGGACTACTCAATCATGATTAAACCTGCTGGACAGTCAACTGTGGTTCGCCATCAGGGTGTGACACTCGCCGACACCACGGATGCTCTCATTGTGAATGAAGCGGACTATGCGCCTGTGCTTTATATTCCGGCACACGACATCCGCATGGATTTGATGGCGGCATCCGAGCACACAACCTATTGCCCATTTAAAGGTCACGCGACCTACTGGAATCTAGGAGACGCGGGGCAGATCGCCTGGAGCTATGAAGACCCCTATGATGAAGTTACGGAGATCAAGGGCCACATTGCTTTTTACAAAGACAAAATTGACCCCTCTTAAGGGGCCCCTAAGCAAGCTCGGGAGATCGCCCCTCAAACATCTCCACATGCCCCAGTATTGTTTTGGTCAGCAGTTCCCTAAACACCCGCAGGCGCGCCGTTTCCCTTAAATCGGGATGGGACAAAATCCACAAATCAAAATAATGTTTCGGTTGACTTTTTGGTAACCGCACCAACCCCGGTTCCTGGTCCGCCGCAATACAGGGAAGAGAGGCCATCCCGAGTCCGGATTTTGCCGCCTGCGTCTGTAACATGCCGTTTTCCAGAATATGGCGGACAGGTGTTTGCGGATACGGCCCCGTCTCGACCCAGTCAGAGTCGCGCCCATGACTGCCCCAGCCGATCCAGTTGCCGTCGCCGACCGAGTTCTCAAGATCAATCCGCTTTAAATAATCCGGAGCGGCATATTCAGCATAATATACGCTGGCCAGCTTGCGTCCAATCAGATGATCCGGCGGTTGTTTGCCCGGTCGATAATAGCGAATGGCGACATCAGCCTCGCGTTTCGACAGGTCGAGCGCGCGATAGGAAAGGATCATTTCCAGATCAATATTCGGATAGGCCTCGGCAAACTCGACAATAAACGGCATTAAAAAATTTGACGTCAGGTTGTCGGCGAAGGTGACGCATATGGGGCCTTCCAGTTTGGCGTCCTGGCCCAAAAAGCGACGCGCCAGCCCGTTCATATCTTCTTCTATGCGGAGCGCCTGTTCCACCATGCCTTCACCAGCGATGGTCATGACATAGCCCTTTGGCGTCCGGTCAAACAACCGCACACCTATTTGTTTTTCAAAGGTTTCGATGCGGCGCGCCACAGTGGAATGGCTAACCCCCATCTGATCAGCCGCAGCCCGGACCGAACCACAACGTGAAAGCGCCAGAAAATAGCGCACATCATCCCAATCCATAAACGCTCCTCAATAAGTAACTGTAATAAATTTGGTCCAAAATTGTGCAAAAATAGCACTGCTCGTATCGTATGTAGTCCGCTATCGTACGCCAATCAATCCTCAATTCTTCGAACCAAGCAACCATAACATGATTCTTCCGATCTCTATTCCACGCCGCAACGAGAAAAAAACGATCTCACATGCACTCAAGACAGAGACCCCCCAGGAGACGGCACCAGGAGCCACTTCATTTTCTGTTATGCGGTATCAGAATATTCGCGCGGCCAGCCTTTCCCTTGTCGAAGGTCTGTCCGATGCGGATGCGACTGTGCAATCCATGCCCGATGCCAGTCCGGCCAAATGGCACCTCGCTCATACCACATGGTTTTTCGAGGCAGTTGTTCTCCAACCTCACCTGGAAGGTTATGAAAATTTTGATGATGCCTTTCATTTTTTATTCAACTCCTATTATGAAGCCTTGGGGCCGCGTCATTTGCGGCCACGGCGAGGCATGCTGACACGCCCCTCACTGGATCGCGTTCGGGCCTACCGCGCTCATGTGGATGAGGCGATGGAAAGAATGTTGGCAAGAGGTTCTACCTCAGATGAGATCAGTGAATTGATCGAACTGGGGTTAAACCACGAGCAACAGCATCAGGAACTGCTGCTCACCGATTTGCTGCATCTGTTCGCACAAAACCCTCTCAATCCTGAATACCGTTCCCCGGTTCCGTTGCCGTTGACCAACACTCCATCACTGGAGCAAACATGGACGCATTTTGATGGAGGAATCTATCAGGTGGGGCACGACGGAGATGGTTTTTCCTTCGACTGCGAAGGCCCTTTTCACGACACTTTATTATTGCCCTTCGAACTGGCGAACCGGCCGGTCAGTATCGGCGAATGGATATCGTTTATTGACGACGGCGGATACCAACAGCCAATGTTGTGGTTATCTGATGGCTGGGCGAGCGTCCAAAATAATGGCTGGACCGCGCCTCTTTACTGGGAGAAACGTGGCGATCAATGGTGGGGGATGACGCTTCGGGGCATTCAACCCGTCAACGTCGATGCCCCTGTCTGTCACATCAGTTATTTTGAAGCCGACGCCTATGCCCGCTGGGCGGGGTGCCGACTGGCAACTGAATTTGAATGGGAAACGGCGACCACCAAGCTCGACGTTGCCGGACAGTTTGCCAACAACGGACTTTATCGCCCACTACCGTCAACGAATCAGGATCATTGCCTCACACAGATGTTTGGTGACGTCTGGGAATGGACGTCCAGCCCCTATATTTCTTACCCCGGGTTCGAGCCCATACCCGGTGTCGCCAGTGAATATAACGGCAAGTTCATGTCGGGCCAGTTTGTCCTGAAAGGTGGGTCTTGCGTGACACCACCGGGGCACGTTCGCGCCACCTATCGAAACTTCTTCTATCCCCATCAGCGCTGGCAATTTTCAGGGCTTCGTCTTGCCAGAAACGCTTAACCCTCGGCCACTTCCGGCGTCATTCACATTTTATAAAGGGACAACATCATGGCTACAATATCCGTTGAACGCTTAATTGGCGCGCCGATCAACGCGGTTTGGGACAGTTGGGACGACTACGCCAACATCGATAAATTTAATCCCGGTATAAAAAAATCATATTTGCTAGGCGACAAACAACCAACCGGACTTGGCGCGTTGCAGCAATGTGATTTTAGCGACGGCAAGACATATGTGCGGGAAAAAATTATCGGATACAATAAACATCAAAGCCTGACGCTTGATATTTATGAGAGCAATGCTCCCATCAAACAGGCAACCGCGACCCTGAAATTTACAAATATCCATGCCAATCAAACACGCATTGTGATGACAATGAACTTCACACCAAAGATGGGCCTGTTAGGCAAGCTATTGACCCCGCTGATGAAAGGCCAATTCAGAAAAGCGTTAGGTGAGTTACTGGCTGGAAATGCGACCTTCGTCGAAACTCAGTACCGGTCCCCTGCTGCTGCCTGATGAACTGAATTAAGAAACTCCCCCAAGCTGACGCCCGCTTGAGGGAGCCTTTACCCCAAATCAAGGCCTTAACGCATGATAAACGGATTGGGTGTTTCCGTCGCCGTCGAAATCCACACGGTTTTGGTCTGCATGTATTCCTGCATGGTTTCCTGACCGTTTTCACGGCCCAGGCCTGACTTCTTGAAACCGCCGAACGGCGCCATGAAACTGACGGCACGGTAAGTGTTGACCCAGACCGACCCCGCGCGGATACGTTTTGGCAACTCAATGGCGCGGCGGATTGACGATGTCCAGATTCCGGCAGCCAGCCCATAGATCACATCATTGGCGATCTCGATGGCCTCTTCCTCATCCTCAAACGGAATGATCGAGAGAACCGGCCCGAAGACCTCTTCCTGGGCGATGCGCATCTGGTTGTTGACGCCCATAAAGATCGTCGGCTCGACAAACCAGCCATTACCGCATTCCGGCCGTTCGGCCTTTCCGCCACCGAGCACACATTCCGCACCATCTTCACGGCCGACATCAATGTAGCTCAGTACCTTTTCATACTGCGGCTGGGTGGTTACCGGGCCAACCTGGGTCTCGGCCGACATGGGATCGCCCATGCGCGCGGTTTTGGCGAAAGCGATAAGTTTTTCAGCGAATTCATCGTGGATGGATTTCTGTACCAGCAACCGCGACCCGGCGATGCAGGTCTGTCCGGTCGCCGCAAAAATCCCAGAAATCGCTCCTTTGACAGCGTTTTCCATGTCGCAATCGTCGAACACGATATTGGGAGATTTACCGCCCAGTTCGAGACTGACGCGCTTCAGTCCAGCGGCGGCTTTTTCATAAACTTTGGTACCACTCAGCGGGCCGCCCGTGAAGGTGATTTTGGCCACATCGTCATGGGTGACCAGCGCTTCGCCGGCTTCGGGACCAAACCCCGTGACGACATTGACCACGCCTTTCGGGAACCCGGCCTGTTCAACAAGTTTAACAAACTCCAGAGTTGAGGACGAGGTGAACTCGGATGGTTTGATGACGACCGTATTGCCCGCCGCCAGCGCCGGGGCCATTTTCCAGGCGACTAGAAGCAGTGGCGAATTCCACGGAATGATCATCCCGACGACACCCAGGGGTTCGTGAGTTGTGTAGGTAAAGTGATCGGCCTTGTCGATGGGCAGCACGGCGCCCTGAATTTTGTCGGCAAGTCCGGCGAAATAATAGTACCACTGTGGAATATACCGGAGCTGCATCCCCATTTCGGCAATCAGCTTTCCGTTATCGCGAACCTCCATTTCGGCCAGATGCTGGGCGTTTTCAGCAACCAGATCACCCAGACGGCGTAACAAGTGACCGCGTGCCGTGGGTGTCAGTTCTGGCCACTCACCGAAATTGAACGCCTGTTTGGCGGCTCCGACGGCGCGGTCGACATCTTCGGCGCCGCCGCGTGGAACCAGCGCCCAGGGTTTGCCGGTAAAGGGATTGAAGGATTCAAAATAGTCACCCGAAACCGGGTCGGCCCAATCGCCGTTAATATACATGCGCAGTTTTTCAAGATCGGCCATCACGCCCTCCCGTTATTTTTCAAGTCATCAGATGTAGTCTTAAAGGATCGCCTCATCCCCAAGCAAGGCCCGACGGAAACGATTCTTCAAATGGACGCCATCTTTCGGTGGCAGCACAAAATCGAGCTTTTCTGCCCGCACCTTGATGACGTGATAGACCGGCCCCGGGGCGTCGAGAATAACCGGCAGGGCGACGTCAAATTCCGCCTGAGTGCAGACCACACCCGTCGTTGCGATACCGCAAGCGGCGGCGACACCAGCCAGATCTGTTTTTGCCGACGTATGGGTCGATTGCATTCCGGTTTCGCCGTAGCGCTCGTTATCAAATGTGCAGATCGAGAGATTGTGCGGGGCCTGCATGGCGACCGTGGCGAAACTGCCCATACCCATCAGCGTTTCGCCATCTCCGGTAATCACCAGGACGCGGCGATCCGGTTGCGCCAACGCCAGCCCCAGGCCCAGGGGAATGGCCCCACCCATCGCCCCCCAAAGCGGGAAATTCAGGTCCCGGTCCCCCGCCGACGTGATATCCCAGGCGGTCGAGCCGAGCCCTGAAATGATCAGATTTTCGTCATTGGCCCGGGTCAGTCGCGCAATAATTTCGCGACGGCGTAGCGGGTAGTTGTCTGAACGTCTGTCTTCCATGTCGTTCGCCTTACTTGCCAAATGTTTTAACAGGGGCAAGACGTTGATGGAGCAATAATGCCGACATGGCGCCTCCGGTGAATGCCTGATCCAGAGTCGCCGCCGCCATTGCGCCAACATCATCCGGCGATGATGCCGTCAGGGTCTGGACACTTGCCGTATTCAGCGCATCACCCGTCGTCTGCCCCATGGGGTACTGCCAGGGGTTGAATTCATGCCACTGACCGCGCATGGTTACAAACAAGGGAAGGGGGAACTGGCACGTTTTCGCCAGGGAAAACATATTGATACAATTGCCGACGCCGGATGACTGCATCAGCAAGGCCCCGCGCACGCCCCCCAGCCACGCCCCCGCAAGCACAGCAATCCCTTCTTCTTCCGTGGTCAGTGCAATGGTGTGAATGCCGCTGTCGGAAATACAGGCTTCAATCAACGATGCGTGACCAGCATCCGGGACATAGGCGACCTGCCGGACATCCGCCTGTTTGATCGCGCCGTAAATATCTTTCCACCAGTCCATTGATCAGCTTTCGATTAAATTAAGGTCTTCGACGTCATCGGGGTTGAGGCTCCACCCGGACCGGGCGTGCTGCCATAGCGTATAGACCCCGAACAAGACTACCGCTGCGGCGAGAGAAGGCCGCGGTATCCCCCCCATCATAACGAGCGGGGTTGCGACCGCAAAACAAGCAACTGGCAGATAAAACAGAGTCCATTTTTTCCGGCCGCGGTGCGCCTGATAAATGGGAAATGCGGCGGAAAAGACGGCGATGATCAGGAAAAACAAGGACCAGGGCCGGGTCACGAAAGGCGTCAGATCAGTAGTAATCGCCATGCATCGCGCGAGGTTCAGTTCGGCGATATTACCAAGCACGACGCCCAGAATCATTGGCGCCAGCGGGAACCCGTAATAGCGCATGACAAACCCGAGAATTCCGAACCACAGCAGGGTCCACAGATCGAATTCAACATTATTGATGGCGAACACGCCAATACCACAAAACCCGAGAATAATACCTGCCAGCATATACATGCGGATTTTGGTCACCATGACAAAAACCCGCAGCATCACCGACTGCAACCCGAGCATCATGAAAGTCGCTGCAAAAAACGCCAGGAAAATCGAATAGGCCAGAACCGGTTCTTCGGCGATAAAGGTCGGGCTGGGAACGACATCGTGAATCAGCAACGCGCCCAGCATTACAGCAGCCGTCACGTCACCCGGAATACCAAGCGCCATCAGGGTCATCAGCGCGCCACCTTCGACGGCATTATTCGAACTTTCCGGCGCAATGATCCCTTCGGGCACCCCGGTGCCGAATTTTTCTGGATGTTTTGACGTCTTCTTGGCCTGATCATAGGCCAGAATGTTGGCGATCGATCCCCCCGCCCCCGGTAAAATCCCGGTGAACACGCCAATCAGTGACGAGCGGATGAGCAACGTCCAGTGTTTGCCAATTTCACGAATCGCCGCTAAGTGTTCGATTTTCACGTTAACGGCGCCGCGTTCGGCCAACGTCTTCCGGGCTTCTTTCGGGTCCCTGACATCGTGCAGCAACTGGGAAAAAGCAAACAGGCCGATCAGCACGGCGATAAAATCAAAGCCCTGTAAAAGGGCATCGCTTCCGAAATCGAGCCGCGCCATTCCAACCGCCTCATCTTCGCCGACGGTCCTGACCAGCAGACCGACCGCACCAGCGATCAATCCTTTAACGAGGTTTTTACCGGCCAGACTGGCGGTTATGGTAAGCGCGAACATAACCAGCATGAAATAATCCCAGGGCTGGAATTCGAGCCCGACGCGCGCCAGTTGCGGGGCCAGCGTCATCAACAGAACGGCGCTGATTATGCCGCCGAAAAACGACGACCACACGCCAATCCCAAGCGCCAGTCCGGGTTTTCCGGCCCGGGCCATGGGAAACCCGTCAAACGTGGTCGCAACGGAGGACGGCGTACCGGGAATACCTGTCAGAATTCCGGCCATCAAACCACCGGACAACCCGCCCACCAGGACACTGACCATGGTCGCCAACCCCTGAACCGCAGGCATTCCAAAAGTAAACGGCAGGGTCAGAACAACCGCCATGGCAATGGTAAAGCCCGGAATGGCCCCGGCGATCAGTCCTCCGGCGACGCCGATCATCATCAAAATAACGGTATGAATGGTCGCCAGTTCGTTGAGGGCCGCCATGACGTTATCAATAACCAATAGACTAATCCCACCAAATTAAAACGGAGAAAACAGGACACCCGTAGGCAAAAGCACGTCAAGCCCGAAGGTGAATATGCTCCACATGCCCCCGACCGTCGCCAGGGACAGAATTGCATGCAGGCCGATATCCTTCGGTGCGAACCCGCCAATCGCACTCATTAGCGCAAACACAAACAGAACGCCGCCAATCAGGCTGCCCAAAATCGGTAAGGTGACGAGATAGGCAAAAAACAGGGCGAAACAAATGATCGGATTCTGCCAGTAGACAAGCCATCCCTTCAGTCCCGGAGGTCGTTTGGAACCGCCAGCCGATGCCGCGTCCCTGTCCTTAACGGCGGAACCGGTCTTAAGTGACGTCATCAGATAAATGAAACTCAGAAGCGCCAGCGCGATTATGATGGCTCGCGGCCAAGTCGATGGTAACAGGATACCGTAATCAGGCGCGCGTATACTGAACGTCGACCAGAACAGAATTCCACTCGCCAATAGCAGCACGATAGCGATAACGGCGTCTTGATTGAGACGTCTCATCGAGACCTCGTTTCCAGGGAAATTTTAATCAATATGGTCCGGGTGCGTGGCACCCGGACCATAGTTAATACCACGGCATGATTTGAGGTCTATTTTTTCCACAAACCAATTTCAACTGCGATTTTTTCGTGTTCTGCATAGGTTTTATCAGCCCACTTGCGGTAATCTTCCGGTCCAACCCAGTTCAGCCCCGTACCCTTGGCGTCCATCTGCTTCATCAGATCAGGGTCTTCAGCGGCCATTTTGAAAACCCCAGCCCAGTAATCAACCACGTCTTTGGGTGTGCCCTTGGGGGCCACGACTCCACGATCAAGCGCGTAGACCATATCAACGCCAAGCTCCTTCAGGGTTGGCAGGTCCGGCAAATGGGGGGATCGTTTTTCCGCGGCGATGGCGAACGCCTTGAGTGACCCGGCCTGAATATGTTTGCGATTTGCGGCAACATTGATGCCACCAAGATCAATCGCACCAGACAGTAGCGCCTGGGTCCGTTGAGCGGTGCCGTCATAGGGAACAAATTTGAACTTCATCCCGGTCTTGGCTTGTAGAATCAACCAGTAGAACTGGCTGGTCGAACCGAAGGTGGCGCCCACCGTGTACTTTCCAGGGGCGGCCAGGACGGCTTTTTTCATTTCCGCAAAATTGTTCCACGGAACCTTGGTCGAGGCGCCAACGATATCCGGCGTTGACGTCAACAAGGATACGGTTTCGAAGTTGTTGTAGTGAAATGGAATACGGCCATTAAGGTAGCTGGTGATGGCGCTCTGATGAATAGCCAACAGGGTGCAGCCATCCGGCTTGGCCTTGGCGACTTCCTTGGCCCCTTTGTTGCCGCCTTGACCGGAAATCGAGATAACCTTGATTTTCGGCGAGACATCAAGCTTCTGAATGGCTTTTTCAAAAATCGAAAACAGAACATGCGTTCCGCCACCCGCTTTCCAGGGCACAATCAGCTTAGCCGTTTTACACGGAATATTGGCGGCTTCCGCTGAGGCCAGCCCGAGTGACCCGGCCAGCAGCGCGACGCCCGCCGCCAAACCAAGTTTATGGAATTTATTCATTTTAATTCTCCCTTTGACACTTCAAGAAATTCATCTGATTAAGCGACTCAATCTACTGGTCTTGTCTCCAGTCGGTGGTATACACTATGCCACAATGAATTCTATTTCACCTCTTCTTTTTCAGCGTTATTCTGAATCGGGGCTTTCCCACATTAAACGACCTAAATCTTGAAGGAACAAGGCACCAATGCGAAATCTTGAACTTCCCGGACGCTCGACTGTCCACGCCCGCAATGGCATGGCGGCAACATCACACGTTGTGGCGACCTCAACAGCCATATCCATCCTGCAAAAGGGAGGGAACGCCATGGATGCGGCGGTTGCGGCCTGCGCCGTGCAGTGTGTGGTCGAGCCTGAATCGACAGGGATCGGCGGTGACAATTTCTGTATATTTTCACCGGAAGGGTCGGATGAACTTGTCGCCTTCAACGGATCTGGAAAAGCACCCGCAGCGGCCACGGCGGAATGGTTTCAACAAAAAGAAATTACGGAAATCGAGCGTCAGTCCCCCCATTCGGTGATCGTACCCGGGGTTATTGACGCCTGGGATCAGTTGATCCGCGCCCATGGCACCATGGACCTTGGCGAACTTCTGCAACCTGCCATCGCGCTGGCCCGCGACGGTTATGTCATATCCCCGCGTGTGGCGGCAGATTGGGAAAGCCAGAAAGAATGGCTCGCCAAAGACGCCAATGCGGCAAAACGGTTCCTGCCTGATGGACGACCGCCTCGCGTTGGAGAGGTTCATCATCAACCAGAACTGGCCGCAACCCTGCAAAAAATCGGCGAGCACGGTCGCGACGCCTTTTATACGGGCGAGGTCGCGGAAGATATCGTCAGTTACCTGCAAAGCCTGGGTGGCCTTCATACCCTGGAAGACTTTGCCGCCGCATCCGGTGATTTCGTAACACCAATCAAGACTGATTTCAGAGGCTACGATGTTTACGAATGCCCGCCAAACGGCCAGGGCGTCATTGCCTTGTTACTGCTGAATATCATGAAAGGTTTCGACACGGACGGAGTTGATCCGTTGTCTGTCGACAGACTGCACCTGGAGATCGAGGCCGGGCGTCTCGCCTATCAGGATCGCAGCGCCTTCCTCGCCGATCCGACACAATCCGAAGTCCCCGTTGACTGGTTGCTGTCCGAAGAACACGCGGCGGACCTGCGCGGCAGAATCGACCCAGAACGGGCGATGATGGACCTGCCGCCCGTCTCTCTGCCCAAACACGAGGACACGGTGTACATTACCGTTGTCGACAAGGACCGCAACGCCTGCTCATTTATCAATACGCTGTTTAATAATTTTGGTAGCGTACAGCTAGCTCCGAAATCCGGCGTCATGCTGACCAACCGGGGGCAGGGTTTCGTCATCGACCCAGGCCACCCCAATTGCATCGCGCCAAACAAAAGGCCCATGCACACGATCATCCCCGGAATGCTGGTCAAGGACGGGCGGGCGCAAATGCCGTTTGGCGTAATGGGTGGACATTATCAGGCCTTCGGCCACATGCACCTGCTGTCCAAACACTTCGATTTCGGCAAGGACCTGCAGGAAGCCATGGACCTGCCGCGGCTATTCCCGGAACCGGGAACAGGCGCTGTCGATGTCGAAGGTGGGTTTCCCACCGAAGTGGTCGAGGGACTAAAAGCCAAAGGCCATACCATCACCCGGCCTGATAAACCCATTGGCGGGGCCCAGGCCATCCGCATCGACTGGGAAAAAGGCACCCTGACCGGTGGCTCCGAACCTCGCAAGGACGGGTCCGCAATCGGTTATTGAAGCAGATTTACGTTGAGGTCGTTGGCGGTTTCCACGGCCCGTAAGGGCGCAATGTGGATTGAACCGCTGCTGCCAAGCATAACATCGACCTCAACGTTATACATGTCTTTGATCAGGCTTCGCGTCAGAACGTCCACCGGTGCGCCGTCCGCCACAATTTCGCCCGCGGAAAGACAAATCACCCGATCGGCACACCTGGATGCAAGCGACAGATCGTGCATCGCCGCTATGGCAATCGTTCCATTTTCCCGGCAATGCGCGGCGATACGGTCGAGGACAATCAACTGGTGACGGAGATCAAGGGCGGCGGTCGGTTCATCCAGCAACAGAACTTCTGGACTCCGAAAGAACGACTGGGCGAGATAGACCAATTGGCGTTGACCGCCGCTGATCGCATCAAGCGTCCGGTCGCCAAGGTCCTGCAAGCCGAAGTTTGACAAACCCTCCACTGCTTCTTTCTGCATTTGTTCAGGTACCCGAAGCCCCAGGGTGCGCAGGCGTCCCAGCAATATCACCTCGAGAACAGTCAAGGAAGACGTGGAGCCGATATCTTGAGGCATATAGGCGATGCAATCCGCACGATGTTGCAGGGTCATGCTGTCCCTGCCCCTCAAGCATACCGATCCTCGGGCGGGAATGAGCCCGGCGATCGCCTTCAGGAGGCTTGATTTACCCGTACCGTTTGGACCCAGCAACGCAATAAAATTTCCGGGTTTCGCAGATAGTTTCAACTCCCTCAACACGGCGACCTGACCATAATCAACGCAAAGTCCGCTAACACTAAGCATCACCAGTGCCCTTTCTTTCTGAATAGAATCAAGGCAAACAGGAAAGGTACGCCGGCAACCGCGGTAACGATGCCGATGGGCACCACCGCACCCGGTGAAATCAGTTTGGATACGACTGACGCACCGACCATTATAATAGCCCCCATAATTCCCGACACAGGTGTCAAGACGCGCTGATCTTCGCCCACAAGCATGCGAGCAATATGCGGCGCGACAAGTCCGACAAATCCAATGGTGCCAACAAAGGCGACCGCCCCTGCTGTCAGCAGGGACACCACCAGGAAAACCTTCAGGCGCAGACGCTGGACATCGACGCCCAAGCTCCGCGCCCTGTCATCACCGAGCCGAAGCGCCGTCAGTTTCCAACTGTCACCGGCCAGCCCCAGAAGGCTGAACGCCAAAACGCTGGAGGAAACAGTGACGGAAAACCACGTTGCTTTCAGCATGCTGCCGAATAACCAAAAAACAATTTCCTGCAGGATTTCCGGGGCGGCCAGATACTGGATCAGAGATTGCAACGATTGAAATAGAAATAACGTTGCAATACCGGCAAGTATCATGATTTCCGCCGTTACGCCGCGCATGTGGGCGACGCCATAAACCAGTCCGCAGGCCAAGCCCGCCGCGACGAAAGCCGCGATCGGCACCGTAAGTTCCGGAATAATGGGCAATTTCAGGCCGAACAGGATCGCGACTGCCGCGCCAAAACCGGCGGCCGCCGAAAAGCCGAGTGTATACGGGCTGGCCAAAGGATTTCCCAATATGGTTTGCATCTGAACACCGGCAACGCCAAGGGAGGCGCCGACAATCATCGCCATCAGCGTCATCGGCAGTCTGATGCTGTGGACGATGACATAAACGGTGGGGTCAGACGCCCCTTCGGGTTTTACCAACGCATTTAAGACATCGAAAACATTCAGGAATGCCGGGCCGACCAGAATATCAATGACGGTCATTCCGGCCAGCGCAACCGCCACACCTGACAGCCACCACACGCGACGCTTCATCAGGCGCGTATAGATTAATCCCGTGTCAACTTTTGCTGTCATGATCACCTCAAATCCCGACAAGGGTAGCTTCGACGCCACCCTTGTCTCCTGGGATTTACTTTTCGAGTTTGATCATGAAAACACCATCGGCCCTGACCGGCAGATAGGTCTCATAAAACCGGCGGTGAGTCGCGACCGGGTCTATATCGGCGAAAGCCTTTGGATAGAGGACCTTGGCGACATATTGAAGGAAGGCATAGTCGTACAACGTGCGCGCGCCGCCATGATAGAGCGCATGCACGTCCCCCGCCATTACACCCGCCAGACTCGCCCAGCCAGGACGTTGGGTATACGGCCTCAAACGGGCCTGGGTTTCTTCGGGCTTAACGCCAAATCCCATAATCACGGCGTGATTCCTTTTGCTCCAATAGGAGCCGGCAATAAAAATGGCCTCAGGATTTGCGGCAAGAACATACTCAGGGTTCAGCGGCCCCCACTTGCTGACCTTGCCAAGCGCTATGTTTTTCCCACCCGCAACGCCAATAACGCCGCCCCACATCGTGTCACCGTATGAATTGCCGTATTCTTTCGCGCCCTTGTTGCCGAGCTCGATATAAACGCGCTTGGGAACGCCTCTGGCTTTGCTAATTCGCGCCTGCACATCGGCAACGGCCGCAGCATATTCATCCGCCAATTTTTTTGCTCTTTTCCCAGTGCCCAAAATCTGGCCGATCATCAGGGTGCTGGAAACGTGTTTTTTCACCGTCTGAGCATTATAATCGGCAACGACAACGGGAATTCCGGCGGCCTCCAACTTGGCGACCCCTTGACCGAGCGCACGGTATTGCCAAGCCGCGATGATCGCAACATCCGGTTTGGCGGCGATCGCCGTTTCAACGGAAAAAGTTCCGGCATCCGCCTCCCCCACATCCGTGAGTTCCGCAATGCGGGGATTAACGGCAACATAAGCCTTCCACTGGGAATTTCGCCAGTCATGCCAGGCTGATTTTGAGATTGCGACGACCTTGTCATAGGCGTGTGCACCACCAATCGCATAGAAGTCTTCAAAATAGAAACCCAGCAAAATCCGTTTGGCGGGAAATGGAACCTCTACTTTTCGGTCAAGTGTATCTGTCACGGTTATTGTATCAGCTTGTGCAACTGACAGGTTGAGGGTCAGGCTGACGGCCAGCGCCGCCAGACCAGAAAATAGTCTGTTAATCATTGTATTGTCCTTTAAACAGGCAGAATCGTTCTGTCATCCGACACGCGAATGAAGAGTTCAGGCGTAAAATTTCTGCCTAAAGAGGCGGTGCGCGAGAGTAGAAATTAGTGAGTGACGTTTGCCCTTTGCGGACTTCAGGGGCCGGGACAAACAGGCTTTCCTCCATCGTGTCCAGCGGTGCCGCTAGCGTCACCAAGGAACCTGTCAGGGGGGCACTATGGCTAAAATATAAACACCATGGGCAATCTTCGCCACTGGGTGTCTTTTCCGGCAAAGAACCGTCGTTATTGAGAACTACAGACTTCAAGCCTGACGGTGTGCAGATTATGATAGTGACCGGGAGCGTCGAACTGTCTTGGTTTGCCACAGTTGAGGCGCTGGCGGGCCAAACGGCACCCGTCATCAGCAGTTGCATGGACAACCACACGATAACCGGCATCAGGCCGAAGCCTTTAAATTTCCTCAGTCTTGCTAACACGGAATATCGTATCTTTTCCCCAAGAGGTGCTCCTTACAGTCAACACCAACGCAACGCGGACTTCAATACGAAAAGAGCCGTGGCTGCCGCCGCGGAAAAATCAATGCGCCATAAAAACCGGCAGGTCGGAATGTTCAATAACGTGCTGGGTCACCCCACCGAGTATGAGTTCGCGGCGGCGGGAATGTCCGTATCCTCCCATCATCAGGGAGTCTGCGCCAAGCGCATGCACCCGATCCAGAATGGCGTGCCCGGCACCGCTGCCGGACCTTGACGTCTCAAATTTCTCTACCTCTGCGGTGATGCCGTGCCAAGCGAGATAGTCAATCAGTTCCAAGCCGCTAAGGCGATCTGACCCACCTTTCTCGGCACTAATAACCGATACTTTTTCGGCGTTTTTGAGGATGCAGAGACCAAGGGTAACAGTGCGCGCCGCACGTGAATCCCCGTTCCAGGCGATCGCCACATGTTTGCCCATTTCACCGTTATGCACATGCGGCACCATCATCACCAGTTTTCCCGTTTCCAGAAGCGCCGCCTCAAGGGTGTTGACCCCAAGATTGGTATCCTGTTCGGGTTTGGCGACAATAATCAGGTCGGCGAGGCGTCCGCGCATGGAAACCACGTTGGCCTGCGCACCGATTTGTTCGGACCAGGAGATGCTGATCCGGTCGCTGGCGGCTACCGGATTTTCCGTAACCAGCAAATCATGATCCTGACAATATTTGTCGAAGATTTTTTTAAGATGATCTTCTTCCCCCGCCGCGGTGGCGGTGGCCGCCTCAAGAATGGACTTCTTCATGGCTGGTGTCATCATCAGCGTGCCATAAGGCAGCATGTCCGTCGGTTGGGAATGCGAATGAACGACATCGATATGAGCGCCGGTTGTCGCCGCCAGCGACAGCGCATGATCTATTAACCCTTCGCCTTTTCCATCCCCGCGCACGGGAACCATGATTTTCCTGACCATCATAAGCCACTTCTCCATTGCCGACGGCGGCAGTATAGCCGCCGTCTGATATATTGCCTCTGACCTAGAACAAACCCTCGATCTGGCCGTCCTTGTTCAGGTAGATGTTATCCGCAGCCGGAACGCGCGGCAGACCCGGCATGGTCATGATCTCGCCCGTAACCACGACGACAAACTCTGCCCCGGCCGACAGTCTGAGTTCGCGAACCGGGATAGTATGTCCGGTTGGCGCTCCCTTGGCGGTAGGATCGGTCGAAAAACTATATTGCGTTTTCGCCATACAGACCGGGAACTTGCCATAACCGCCTTCTTCCAGTTCCTCGAACTGACGCAGAACCTTGGCGTCGACGGAGATATCCTTGGCCCCGTAGATTTTTTTGGCGATGGTCCGTACTTTTTCGATCAGTTTCATGTTGTCCGGGTATAACGGCTTGAACTTGGACTTGCCCTTGTCGCATAGGCCCGCCACATGCGTTGCCAATTCTTCCGTACCCTTGCCACCTTCGGCCCAGTGCGAGCAGATTATGGCGTCAGCCCCCAACTTCTTGGCCGCCGTCTTGACGGCATTAAGTTCTTTTTGGGTATCTGTGATGAAGCTGTTGATGGCGACGACAGCGGGAACGCCGAATTGTTTCAGGTTTTTCAGATGGCGCGCCATATTACTGCACCCCGCTGTCAGAGCCTTGATGTTTTCCTTACCCAGATCATCCTTGGCGACACCGCCGTGCATCTTAAGGGCGCGCACCGTGGCAACCAGAACCACCGCCGCCGGTTTCAAGCCGGCCTTGCGGCATTTGATATTAAAGAATTTCTCGGCCCCGAGATCCGCACCGAAACCGGCTTCCGTGACCACATAATCAGCGAGTTTAAGCGCGGTTTTGGTCGCAATTACGGAATTGCAGCCGTGCGCGATATTGGCAAACGGGCCGCCGTGGATAAAGGCCGGGTTATTTTCCAGGGTCTGTACGAGATTCGGCATCAGTGCGTCTTTCAGCAACACACCCATGGGCCCGGGACCTTTAAGATCCTTTGCCAGAATTGGCTTGCGGTCGCGGGTGAAGGCGACAACGATTTTGCCGATCCGGTTGGTCAAATCTTCAAGGTCCGTCGCCAGACAGAAGATCGCCATGATTTCAGAGGCGACAACAATGTCATACCCGTCTTCACGCGGGAAGCCATTGGCGATTCCGCCCAGGTTCGCCGTGATCTGGCGCAAGGCCCGATCATTCATGTCAACAACACGTTTAAAACCAATGCGGCGCTGATCGATGTTCAGCTTGTTGCCCCAGTAAATGTGATTGTCGATCAGGGCGGACAGCAGATTATGGGCGATACCGATGGCGTGGAAGTCACCTGTAAAATGCAGATTGATATCTTCCATGGGAACAACCTGGGCATAGCCGCCGCCAGCGGCTCCGCCTTTCATGCCAAAGCAGGGGCCGAGTGAGGGCTCGCGAATACAGATCGTCGCATTTTTACCAATGCGGTTGAGGCCGTCTCCAAGCCCAACGGTGGTCGTGGTCTTGCCTTCGCCCGCCGGAGTCGGCGTAATTGCCGTCACCAGAATCAGCTTGCCGTCTCTTTTGTTTTTCAGGCCCTTGATGAAGTCATAGGAAATCTTGGCCTTGCTCGGCCCATACTGCATCAAGGCATCAGCCGGAATGTTCAGTTTGGCGCCAATATCGGCAATTGGCTCCATCGTCGCTTCGCGGGCAATTTCAATATCACTCTTGGGCATATGACCCCTCCTTGGTTAAATTCATTCGCGCCGTAAAAGCGCTAATTATTGTCGCTCCGGCGGAGCGTCGAAACTTTCCGGCATTGCCTAATCAGCTGCATCAGCAAATGCGTCAGTTCATATTCTGGTTACGACCCTATCTTTCTTCAGGTGCCGAGCTTGGCCCCCACCTCGACGCCGTTTTCCGCGGCAAATTCCGCAGCGGTGACTTTCTTCCCGTTCCCATATTTGACGCGCTTGACCAAAATCGCGCCGCGCCCCGCAGTGACCAGCATACCTTCATCATCGATTTTGGATATCTGGCCGACCCGGCCGGATGCGGCATCGGTTCTTTCACTATCAAAAATCTGAAGGGTTTCACCGTTCAGGGTTGTCCACGCGCCGGGTTGCGGGTTACACCCGCGAATTTGGTTGTAGACTTCACCGGCTGATCGGCTCCAGTTGATTTCTGCAGCTTTCTTGTTGCACCAGCCTTCGTATGTGGCTTTCGACTCATCCTGCGCAATTTTTGGCGGATTACCGGCCCGGACCAGATCAATGGCTTCCAGCGTCGTTTCGATTCCAAGCGGGAAGACCTTGTCAAAATAAATGCTGCCAAGGGTATCATCTGGGCCGATATCGACCTCTTTCTGTATCAGGATTTCACCTTCATCAAGTCCGTCGTCGGGCCAGAAATAGGACAGTCCGGTCTTTGTCGCGCCCCACATGATCGGCCAGTTAATGGAACTGGGACCACGATGAAGCGGCAGTAACGACGGATGGAAGCAAATCGATCCGTGGGTTGGAATATCGCGCGCCTCTTCGGGGACAAAGATGATCACATACGCCATCACACAGAGGTCCGCGTTCAGACCACGCATTTCATCCAGAACGTCCTGGTCCTTGAAGTTGTCCGGCTGATAGACCGGCAGCCCCCGCTCCAACGCGAAGTCCTTGATCGGGTCGGTGCGCCCGCCGTCCTTGTCCGGCGCGCAATAAACCGCGACGACGTCGTCCACTCCCTTGTCGAGAATGGCTTCGAGGGCCGATTTACCAAAGGCCTGCTGGCCCATAACAATTAAACGCATGTCGATTTTCCTAACCTTGTGATCTGCCTATACGGCGCCTTCGGCTTTCGCCCCGGCGATCTCGTCTTCGTTCATGCCCAGGACATCGCGGAGGATTTCGTCCGTGTGCTCGCCCAACAGCGGTGAACGTTCGACATCCGAAGGCGAGTCAGAAAGCTTGATCGGATTGCCGACGGACAGATACGCCCCACGCTCCGGATGATCCACTTCAACAACCGTTCCGGTTTTACGAAGTGATGGGTCTTCGGAAATTTCCTTCATCGACAAGATCGGCCCGACCGGAATGTTCAAGGGGTTGCAGATTTCCATAACCTCGAACTTTGTTTTGGTCATGGTCCAGTCCTCAATCGCCCCGAAAATCTCGTTGAGGTGCGGCAAGCGCGCCGCCGGCTTGGCATAATCAGGATGCTCTTTCCACTCGGGCTTTCCGATCACATCACAAACATTGCCCCACACCGCCGCCTGGGTGATGAAGTAGGTGTATGCATCGGGGTCGGTCTCCCAGCCCTTGCACTTCAAAATTCGGCCGGGTTGCCCGCCACCCGAATCGTTGCCTGCTCTTGGTGTCGCCTCACCAAAGGGGATACCTTCACCGAATTGCGAATACTCGTTCAGCGGGCCATGCTGCAGACGTTGCTGATCGCGGAGTTTGACGCGACAGAGATTGAGCACTCCGTCCTGCATGGCACATTCAACGCGCTGGCCCCTGCCGGATTTTTCACGGTGGAACAGTGCGGTCACAATACCCAGCGCCAAATGCAGGCCGGTTCCCGAATCGCCGATCTGCGCGCCGGTGACGGTCGGAACTCCGCCCAACATGCCGGTCGTCGAAGCGGACCCTCCAGCGCACTGTGCGACATTTTCATAGACCTTGCAGTCGGCAAATTCACCGGGGCCGAAACCCTTGATGGAGGCGTAGATCATGCGCGGATTGATTTCCTGGATTTTTTCCCAGGAAAACCCCATACGATCCAGCGCACCGGGAGCAAAGTTTTCCACCATCACATCACATTCTTCGATCAGCTTGACAAAGATTTCCTTGCCCTTGTCTGACTTGGTATTCAGCGTGACGCTGCGTTTGTTGTGGTTCAGCATGGTAAAATAGAGGCTGTCCACATCGGGGATATCGCGTAACTGTCCGCGTGTCGCATCGCCAACACCGGGCCGTTCAACCTTAATGACATCCGCCCCGAACCAGGCGAGAAGTTGCGTGCAGGTCGGTCCGGATTGGACGTGCGTCATGTCGAGGATTTTGACGCCTTCAAGAGCTTTCATTGTGTATTCCTGTTGGTGAGAGTTGATTTGATCCCGCTCGTCATTTCTTAGATACAACGCTTTGCGGGTTGAGATTGCCGATGCGGCCGCTCTCGGTTCCGGCCTTCTCGTCAATCACGGCGTTCACGAGTGTCGGTTTGCCCGACTCCATGGCCTCGTTCACGGCGCGTTTCAATTCATCGGGTGATGTCGCATAGACGCCAACGCCGCCGAACGCTTCCATCATCTTGTCATAGCGGGCGTCCTTAACGAAGACGGTTGGCGCAGCATCAGATCCGCCCGTCGGATTGACATCGGTTCCCCGGTAAATTCCGTTGTTGTTGAAGACGACCACGCAAATCGGCAAGTTGTACCGGCAGATCGTTTCAATCTCCATGCCCGAAAATCCAAAGGCGCTGTCGCCTTCGACTGCCAGTACCGGCTTGCCCGTTTCCACTGCGGCAGCGATGGCGGAACCCATGCCGACGCCCATGACGCCCCAGGTGCCGACGTCCAGGCGTTTTCGCGGCTGGTACATGTCGATGATGGAGCGAGCAAAATCGAGCGTATTGGCGCCTTCATTGACAAGGATCGCATCAGGACGCTCCTTGATGATCGATTTCAGGGCGCCAAGCGCACCATGGTAATCCATCGGCACGTTATTGTTCAGCAACTTCGGCGCCATCCGTGCGAGGTTGGTCTCCTTTTTTGTATTGATCGCGCCTGTCCACCCTTCGGAGGGTTTCTGCCAATCAGCGCCCATTGCCTCTATCAGGGCCGTGGCGCAGGATTGGATATCACCGACCAGAGGCGCGGCGATTTCCACGTTGCTGTCCATCTCCTTGGGTTCGATATCGATTTGAATGAATTTTTTTGACCCCGGCTCACCCCATTGTTTACCCTTACCGTGCGACAGCAGCCAGTTCAGACGCGCGCCAACCATGACGACAACATCGGCTTCCTTCAGCACCAGCGAACGCGCGGCACCGGCGGATTGCGGGTGGTTGTCCGGCAGCAGGCCCTTGGCCATACTCATCGGCAGATAGGGAAATCCACTCTTTTCCACCAGCGTGCGAATTTCGTCATCCGCCTGCGCATAGGCGGCACCTTTGCCGAGGATAATCAGCGGGCGCTTGGCCCCCTTCATCACTTCGAGCGCGCGCGCAACGGCGCTTGGCCCAGGAATTTGGGCCGGTGCCGGATCAATGACCTTGACCAGTGAGTTGGCGCCTTCCTGTTCGTCCATCACCTGACCGAGCAGACTGGCTGGCAGGTCCAGATAAACACCGCCCGGGCGACCGGAAACGGCAGCGCGGATGGCGCGGGCGATACCAATGCCAATGTCTTCGGCGTGCAGCACACGGTACGCCGCCTTGCACAGCGGCTTGGCGATCGCCAGTTGGTCCATCTCTTCATAATCGCCCTGCATCAGATCAACGACCTCACGCTCAGACGAGCCACTGATCAGGATCATCGGCCAGCAGTTTGTTGTCGCGTGCGCCAGCGCCGTCAGTCCGTTAAGGAAACCCGGGGCCGAAACCGTCAGGCAAATCCCTGGTTTCTTTGTCAGATAGCCGGCGATCGCCGCCGCGTTGCCAGCGTTCTGTTCGTGACGGAACGACAACACCCGAATGCCTTCACTTTGAGCCATGCGGCCCAAATCCGTGATCGGAATGCCTGGAACGCCATAGATCGTATTGATATCGTTGAGCTTGAGCGCGTCGATGACAAGATGAAACCCATCCGTCAGAGCGGTGGCCCCGGAACCGTCACCGGAGATGTCATCTCCCGACTTGTCCGCGTTGGCCTGTATATCTGTTGCGGTATCCGCCATTTCTTAGTCCTTCTTAATTAATCGATCAAGGCAACGGCCCTAATCCAGGTAGTCCACATATTTTTCCACGTGTGCGGCGAGATTGAGGGTATGTTCGCGAACCAGCCGCTCGGCCATATCCGTATCCCGCGCTTCAAGGGCCTCAATGATGTGAAGGTGATCCACGATCGAACGGTTGGCCCGGTCAATTTCCCCAATTGTTCTGGCCCGGATCGAGCGCATATGAATGAACAGTGTTTTCGACATTTCGCTGATGAGATGGTTACGGCTCATCGACAGAATTGCCTGATGAAAATCGATATTCTTGTCGGAATATTCGTCGATGTGGGCCTGTATCTGGCCCTCGTCGAAGGTCGTAAAAAGGTCGCGAAGGGAAGATATCTCTTCATCGGTAGCCTGCTCGGTAATCAGGCGGGCGGCCATCCCTTCAAGCGCAGCCCAAACCGTGATCATTTCCAGGATTTCAGCCTTGGTCTTGCGAACGATGTAAACACCGCGACGCGGCACGATCTCGACCAGGCCTTCCTGCTCCAGGCGCGCCAGCGCCTCGCGGATCGGGGTGCGACTGATTTCAAGTTGTTCGGACAATCGCCGCTCGTCCAGACGCAATTCAGCGTCGTCGGCATACAGGTTCATGGATGTAATCGCCTGCTTGAGTGAATCGTATATCTTGTCCTTGAGACTGAAATTTGTCTCGATAGGCGCGACATTCAGTTCCGCTGGCATAATTTTCCGTTTTACCGGCATGTGGCCCCGCTTCCATTGATCAGGCGTGTGGTCAAGTTCAGGTCGCGCACAACCTGAACTTTCACACGGAGATGATCAATACCTAAGGCATACATTATTCCACGGCCTCTTTTTTACGACCGAGCGGTAAAAACTTGAACAGCGGCATCAACAGTAAAAGGATTGCCACAGCCATGATTGACCCCGAAATCGGGCGATCAAAAAACACCAGCACATTGCCTTGTGATCCAATCAGCGACTGGCGCATGGCCGGTTCCGCGATCGGCCCCAGAACAATCGCCAGGACAGCCGGAGCCAGTGGGTAGTCCAGTTTACGCATAAGATAGCCAACAACGCCGAATATCAGCATCAACCAGACATCATGCATATCCTGTGTCGGCACATACCCGCCGACCACACAAAGCCCGAAGATAACCGGCGCCAAAATCGTGAACGGCAGCTTGAGAACCGCAATAAAGGCCGGGATGAAGGCAATATTGATCAATACAGCAAAGAAATTGGCGGCATACAGGCTGGCAATCAGGCCCCAGACGAATTCCGTATGATCGACAAACAGGAGAGGGCCGGGATCGAGTCCCCACATGACCATACCGCCCAACAGGATAGCGGTCGTCGGCGAACCGGGGATGCCCAGGGTCAACATCGGCAGCATGGAGCCCGTGGATGCGGCATTGTTGGCAGATTCTGGGGCCAACACACCGTCTACATTTCCCTTGCCAAATGAATCGCCATCCTTGGCGATTGATTTAGCTATACCGTAAGCCATCAATGAACCCGGTGTCGCCCCGGCGGCCGGCAGAATGCCGACGAAATACCCGAGGAATGACCCCATCACCATGGTTTTCCAGGACCTGGCGATTTCCTTCAAGGCGGCAATGGTGCGCGACACACTAACGGTGGCTTCTGACATGGTGGCGTTGCCACGTGAGACATCAATGGTCCACAGCATTTCACCGATGCCGTAAATGCCGATGGCCAGGACGAGAAAGTTGATGCCGTGGAAGAAACCGGGCAAATCCATAAAGATCAGGCGCGGTTCGCCGCTGATGATATCAAGACCGACGGCGCTCAGGACCAGCCCAATCAAAATCGAGAAAAACGTCTTTGGGATATCATCACCGCCGAGGCCGATAAATGTGGCAAAGGCCAGCAGCATCAGCGCAAATTCTTCGGGCGGACCAAACGCCAGGGCGACTTCGGCCAGCGGCGGCGCAAACAGGGAGAACAGAATGACGGAGATTGTCCCGCCAACGAACGAGGCTACAGCCGCAGCGATCAGGGCCTTGTCTGCCTGACCTTGCAAGGCCAGGGGACGGCCATCAAATGTCGTCGCGACCGCCGTCGATGCGCCCGGAATTCCCAACATGATGGAGCTGATGGCGCCACCATACATGGCGCCATAATAAATGGCGCCGAGGAAAATCACCGCCGATGTCGGCGGCACAAGGAAGGTCAATGGCAGCAAGATCGCGACACCATTGACCGAACCAAGACCCGGCATGGCTCCGATAAACAAGCCGACCGCGGCACCAAAGACGACAAGCCCCAAGTTGAGCGGCTCGAAAGCGATCAGAAAACCGTCTGCGAGAAGACTAAAGATTTCCATCTGATTTTTAACTCAATTCCAGTGTTTAAGTCGTTGATTCTGGGTCTTTTAATTATGTATACCAGAAACCAGGACAAAAATTTTGTTGCCAATTAACCTACATGAAGAAGTCGTAGAGCGGGTAGAACAACGGCTCTGTCAATCCCTTCGGCAGGGTTTTTCTAAGGGCGATCTCGAAAAACAAAAACGTCACAATGGGTGTCAGCACAACAAACCCGCTGATCAGCTTCCATGAATGACGCCCGAGATACCTCATGTAAAACGCCATGAATAATGGCAACGAAAAATACACGCCAATCACGTGAATACCCCCAATCATGGCCGTCAACGCCAGGACGACGACCCCAACCAAGTTCACGGATTCACGATCCATATAGACATCTTCCGACTGGGATGGAGGGCTTGAGCGCCTGACCCAGTTGAACAGGATCGCCATGCAGCAAAGCAGCATTCCGAAGGAAAGCCAGAACGGAAACGCTCCGCCGCCCGGTCCCTGTTCAGGTATCCAGCCGATCGGTAGTTCCGCGCTTTTCCACATGAGATAGATGGAGAAGACAGCCATAACCAAAGCCATTATCAATTCAGCCAATCGCATAACACATCTTCTCCATCATCTCTCAGGGAACTTTTCGTTAAACCGTATTCAGGCGACTACTTAAGCTCGCCAGCAGCTTTCAACAGAGCGCGGTGCTTTTCCCGCTCCTCGATGAAGTAGCGGGTCAGTTTCACACCCGTCAGCCAGCCCGGGATCAACCCTTTTTTCTTCATGTAGGACTGCCATTCTTCGGTGTCGTAGACTTTCTTGAAGACACCTTCGTAGAACTTCTGCGCGTCAACCGGAATTTTGGCCGGAGCAACGATGGAGCGCTGCATGTAATAGACCATGTCATCGCCATATCCGAGTTCCGCGAAAGTCGGAATTTTTCCGAATTTGCCTTTCAGTTTGCCCTTCGGCGTGAAGCTTGCCAGCGGACGGGATTTTCCTGCATCCCAGAAACCAACCTGTTCGGAGGGATTGTTGACGGTCGAATTGATATGGTTGCCGATCAATTCCTTAGCCACCTTTCCACCACCTTTGTAGGGGATATAGGTCACTTCAAAACCGAATTTCTTCTCTAGCATGGCGGTAACAAGCGAATCTTCTGCTCCCTTACCGGTGCCACCCATCTTCCAACCGGCCTTACCAGCCGCCTTGACGGCTTTCACATAATCATCGACCGACTTGATGTTGGTGTCAGAGTTGACCCACAGCTGGAAGGTATCTTCCGCCATACGGGTAATGGGCGTGAATTCCTTGATGTCGACCCCCAGCTTCGGCTGACGCAAGGGCGTCGTGTAGTAGCTGTTCAGGGTCGCCATGATGATGTGGGGATCACCCGCCTTGGATTTAAGATACTGCAGCGCTTCCGCACCCGATCCACCACCCTTATTCACCGGAATGAACGGTTTTGGTGAAAATTTATGTTTTTCGATCAGGCCCTGAATGAGACGCGCAAGCTTGTCGGCGCCGCCACCCTTACCCGCCATGATAACAAATTCAACCGGCTTCCGAGGCTGCCATTCGGCCACAGCCGCCGTCGTCATAACCGTCGCACCGAGTCCGACACCGGTTGCAACACCAATACTTAACATGGATATCGTGAATTTCTTCATTGATTATCTCCCTTTTTAAATGCCTTGCCTGTCACGCCGCTTTTTTTTGATGCTGCGGATTTCTGAAACAAGCTCTGTCAAGTTCGTATAATTAATCAATTCCGTGCATCCCAGACGTCATCACGAAGTCTGGCATCTGGTATACCACGGGACTATAGACACAAGCCAGAAACCGAAACAATCCCTTTTTTTGCTCCACAATGAGAGACAAATTCGAAGTTTCAATCAACGCTGCTTCGCAGCATGACCCTTGGCATTTGAATTTACAGGAGGAATTGGGGACACGTTAGCAGGTGCAACATGGAAATCCGGGTTCAATTTTTTCCGTTACCCGGCGGTGGGGACGGCGCGACTGGGGGCGTTGGTCTGGCCGGTGTATCGTCATCATTCAGAATCCGCATCGCCGCACCGTCCAGATCTTCAAACTGGCCCGTGCGTAAAGACCATAAAAAGCCGCATAGTCCCAAAAACCCCAGAAACAGCGCCGCGGGAATAAGTATGATGAGGGCGTCCATGGCTCAGGTTGTTGCGATCAGGCGGAGGCGAAGCGCGTTCAGGGTGACGAGAATCGATGATGACGACATCGCCACGGCGGCGATCAGGGGGGTCGCAAGTCCAATAACGGCAAGTGGAACAGCGATCATGTTATAGACGACCGCCAAGGCAAAATTCTGTTTGACCAGCCGGTCTGCGGCGCGGGCGATCCTAATGGCATTGACCACCGGTTTCAGGCTGTCGCCCCGGAACACCAAATCGGCAGCAGTCTGCGAGATATCCGGAGCTGACGCCGGCGAGATCGAGGCAAAACCGCTGGCCAGCGCTGGCGCATCGTTAAGGCCATCGCCGACCATCAGTACGCGTCGCCCGGCCCGCTTCAGTTCTTCCAGCCGCCTGACTTTGTCACCCGGCAGGCAGCGGCTGGTCCAGTCCCCGATGCCCGTGGCCTGTGCCGACGCCGCGACTGCGGCTTCGCGGTCCCCGGACAGAATTTCTACCGGCAGTCCCATTTGCCGGAGCGCCTGGATGGTCGCGTGACTGTCTGGGCGCAATTGATCGGAAAATTGCAGACGAACCGGTTCCGCTTGACCATCCGTGAACCAGAGTTCCAACAGAGGATCACCGCCGTTTTCTGTCGACTCGTCTGTCATCCCACAATGGGTTCGGCTTCCAAGATGAAGCTCACGTTCGCCAAGTTTTGCCGTAATCCCCCGTCCGGGAATTTCCGTAATATCATTCGGTTCTACCCTGACAATACCTGAATAGGCGCTGGCCAATGCGCGTGACAACGGGTGGCGGCTATTGCGAGCCATGCCTGCGATGATCGCCAATGTCTGAGTATCCTGTCGGCCCGGATCGACCAGTTGCGGCTCCCCGCGAGTCAGGGTTCCTGTTTTGTCGAAAATCACGTAATCACATTGCGCCACACGCTCAAGCCCATCCGCGGATTTAACCAGCACTCCCCGGTTCAGCAGCAACCCGCTGGCAACCACCTGCACGGCTGGCACGGCCAACCCCAGGGCGCAGGGACAGGTAATGATCAGGACGGCAATCGCCGCCATCAGGGAAGATTCCCAGCCTTGTGAGGTAAACAACAACCAACCCAAAAAGGTCAGGCCCGCAAGAATATGTACGAGCGGCGCATAAATCCCGGCCGCGCGTTCGGCCAGACGAACGTATTTGGCCCGCCCCTGCTCCGCCGTTTCCACCAGTCGCACGATTTCAGCAAGCAGCGTGCCCTCAGCTGCCGCTTCCACCCGGATGGTCAAGGGCGCGTCCATATTCATGGTGCCTGCAAACACGCGGGTTCCCGGTTCGACGGCCTCCGGCAGCGTTTCGCCACTGACCAGGGAACTGTCGGTCATGGAACGGCCCTTGATAACCATGCCGTCGGCGCCAATCCGCTCTCCGGCGGTCGTCAGAATGACCATGCCAAGCGTGAGCTGGTTAGCCGGCAGGGCACATTCGCGGCCATCTTCCCCAATAACGGTCACGGCCTGGGTATTGAGCGCCAGCAGGTGTTCCGCCGTTGAGCGGGCGCGGGCGCGGGCGCTGTTATCCAGATAACGCCCAACCAGCAGGAAAAACAGCAACGTCACCGAGGCATCAAAATAGGCGTGTTCGCCACCCTGGATGGTCTGATAGAGACTCATGGCAGCAGCCATCACCACCGCCAGTGAGATGGGCACGTCCATGTTAAGCCTGCGATCCTTAAGGGCCGACCAGGCAGAACGAAAAAACGGCTGCCCCGCATACGCAACGGCGGGCATGGCAATCAACGCAGATACCCAGTGAAACAGGGTACGCGTTGCGACGCCCATGTCGGAAAAGGCCCCGGCCCATACGGCAATGGATAACAGCATCACGTTGGCGGCGGCAAACCCGGCGACGGCCAGCGCCGCCAGCAGATCTTTATTTTCCATCTGATCATGGGATCGCAGGGACGCCGGGTCATACGGGGCTACCGGATAGCCCAGCGCGGCGACCCGGCGCATGATTTCCAACCCATCCGCACACTCACCGCGCCAGGACACGCTGAGGCGACGGGTGCTCATATTGACCCGCGCCGTCTGAACGTTGTCCAGGCCGAGAAGTGTCGATTCAATTTTGCGGATGCAGGCGGCGCAGTGCAAATTTTCCACCATCAGGTACAGCAGCTTTTCTCCCGCTTCCGTTTGCAGGACATATGCGGAAGGGTCGGCGGTCGGAAGCTGGACGGCACGGGAGGGTCCGCCGATAATATCCGGCGCGTCGGCGGCAATCGCTGAAGCTGGACAGCATCCGGGACCAGCCAAATCATCGTAGATCGAATTGGCCGTTCGAGCCGCCATCACTCTACCTTCAGCTCATGCACGATAAAATATCGCGTTTCCTTATCTTCAGTTACCTTCAATTGAACTTTCCAGCGCCCGGAAGCAAGACCGGCAACCGGGGCCGTATAAATTCCCGGCTCGGACTCGCTGAAAGAAAGAACCCGGTCTTCGCCTTCATGAGTTGGACGGACCAGCCGGCCTGTTGGGGAAAGGCCGGTAATCAACGCCCCGGACTTGTCAAAAATGCGGGCCTTCAAGCGCTCATTGGCGCTCAGCTCCAGCTGGCTTGTCCAGCCTAATTCATGCTGGCGTTTCGCCGCATCAAGAGTCTTGTTATAGGCCAGCCCGTCCTGGTAGGCCCGATTGGAACTCAGTCCCGGCCACGTGTTCAACGCGAAATAGACCAAGGCGGCGTTGACGGCCATGATCACGCCAAAAAAAATCACCAGCCAAAGCAACACCTTACGTCCGGTAATTGGACGTGCCAACGGAATTTGCGACGCCGTCATTTTTTAGGTCCCCTGAAAATGCTGTCGTAATGTGCCTGCGAAGTCGCATTGACCTCGTTCAAAATGAACCTGACGTTCGTGGCCTCACCGGGCAGCGCCTTCCTCGGTGCGGAAAGTAACAGCCGGAAACTGTGCACCCGGTCGGGCTTGACGGTAAAATATGGCGTTACGGATTCGCCCACGTCTTCCGATCCGACCACCTTCAATCGCGCCCCCGGCAGGCCCTGCAGAGAGAGGATCAAGGTCCGCTGTTCAGAAGATTTATTCAGAATTTTAAACGTATACCCATTGCGGATTCGTCCGTCTGAAAGTTCGGTAAACAACGGATTGCGGTCTCTCAGCACGTTGATATCCAGATCTGATCGGTTGATCAGGGAATACAGCATGATCAACCCGACCGCCGCCCAGGCCAGCAGATAGAGCAACGTGCGCACCCGAAACAGTCGAATACCCGAAGAATCTCCTTGCGACCGGCGTTGCTCCCCACCCAATGAGGCGTAGGCGATCAATCCCGCGGGTCGACCGACCTTGGCCATGACATCATCGCAGGCATCAATGCAGAGGGCACAGGTAATGCATTCGAGCTGCTGACCATCACGAATGTCGATCCCAGTCGGGCAGACAACGACGCACTGGTTACAATTGACACAATCGCCTCGATTCTCCCACGATTCTCCCTTGCGGTATGCCCCGCGCGGTTCACCCCGGTCGCCCCGATAGGTGACGATCGCCGATTCCTCATCCATCATCGCGGCCTGAATCCTTGGCCACGGACACATGTAGATACAGACCTGTTCACGCATCAGTCCGCCAAGCGAAAAGGTTGTGAAGGTCAGAACCGCAATTGTGGAATAAGCAACGCTTGAAGCGCTAAAATCGACCAGCTGCATCGCCAGCGTCGGCGCATCGGCGAAGTAAAATACCCACGCGCCGCCCGTACCGACCGATATCAGCAGCCAAATCGCCAATTTGAGAGTTCGTTTGCTCAGTTTGCTGATCGACATCGGCATGTTATCAAGGCGGATACGCGCCGCCCTGTTGCCTTCGATCAACCGCTCAACGGCGATGAACAAATCTGTCCAGACCGTCTGCGGGCAGGCATAACCACACCATGCGCGACCAAATAATGACGTAATAAAAAACAGACCGATGCCAGCCATGATCAGCAGGCCGGCAAGGTAATAGACTTCCTGTGGCCAGATTTCGATAAAGAAAAAATAGAACCGCTGGGTAGAAAAATCGATCAGCACGGCTTGATCAGGCGCACCCGGCCCTCGATCCCACCTGATCCATGGTGTGATATAATAAATGCCGAGCAGCACGACGATCATCCACGACTTGAGCGAACGGTACATGCCGTTAACGCGCTTGGGGTGGATTTTCACGCGCTTTTTATAAAGCTCGCGATTTTCCTTTTTGTTGACGGCGGTGACGTCAACAACATCGACGTCAGTATGCATCCGCTGTTCGCCCATCAGTGCCTCCAGTCACACAAATAGGGCGGCGGCTTACTTCCCGCCACCCAGCGAATGAATATAAATTGTCAATTCCTTGATTGTTACCGGGTCAAGAATTTTTCCCCACGCTGGCATCACGCCGTGACGGCTGTAGGAAACTGTCTCAACGATGGTTTTCTTGTCTCCACCATAGAGCCAGATATTGTTATTCAGTGCCGGTGCGCCAACATCGGCCGTACCCTGCCCGCTGTCGCCATGACAATCGACGCAATTTTCCGCGAAAATGGCTTTGCCCCGACCCGCAGCATCCTGATCCGAAGCGGTTCCGGACAGCGACATCACATATTCGGCAACATCGTTAACCGCCGCCTTGTCCAGCGTCTCTGATTTCAGGAAGGCCGGCATATCGGATACGCGGGTATCATCGCTCTGGTCGTTTCGGACACCGTGGGTGATGGTGTAATGAATGGCATCGACCGTGCCGCCCCATAACCATTCATCGTCATTGAGGTTGGGGTATCCCTTGACCCCCTGGGCGCCGGACCCGTGACACTGTGAACAGTTAACATTGAACGCCGCGCGCCCCCCGGCAAGTGCAAATCCCAGCAGGTCCGGGTCGGTCCGGATTTCTTCGAGAGAGGCTTTTTCAAGTTTATCGATATAGACCTGCTGCGCAGCCTTGGCCTCAATTACCTTCTTCGCCACCTCGCCTCGTGAACTGTAGCCCAGCACTCCCTTGGTAAAGGAGCTGACCAGAGGGATCGCCGGATAGGCGATGTAATAGCCAAACGACCATACGATAGTGGCGTAAAAGATATACAGCCACCAGCGCGGTAACGGCGTATTCAGTTCACGAATTCCGTCCCATTCATGGCCCGTGGTTTCCGTGCCGGTGACCTCATCTACGTGCAAATTATCAGCCATCGGTCAGTCCTCCTTAAACGGTATCTGAGCGGCATCCTTAAACTTGGCCCGCGCGCCGGGTCGAAGCGCATAAATCAGCACTCCTGCAAACAAAACAGACAAGAAAACCAGTCCCCAGGTCTGGGCGAAAACGCTTGCTTCGTGAAAAGTCATCTCGTCCCCCTATCTCAAGTTTTCTTCAGCGTTATAGACCGAGAAATCGACCATTGTTCCCAACACCTGAAGATATGCAATCAAGGCATCAAGTTCGGATGCGGCGCCAGGAGCTCCATCGAAATTACGGGAATTTGCCCCCGGATAACGCTCGATCATGGCATCGACATTATCGGATTCCGGATCGATTTGCGCTTCCAGATCCGCTTTGGCATTTGCCACCATATCTTCGCTGTAGGGGACACCGACCGTCTGGTTGGTCTTCAGATGTTGGGCAATGTCACTGTACTTGAGCGGTGTTTTGGCAAGGAACGGATAACCCGGCATAACGGATTCGGGGACCACGCTCCGAGGATCAATCAAGTGGGTCCTATGCCAGGCATCTGAATACTTTCCGCCGACCCGCGCCAAATCCGGCCCGGTGCGTTTTGATCCCCACTGGAACGGATGATCATACATACTTTCAGCCGCCAGGCTGTAATGACCATAGCGCTCAAGCTCATCACGGAACGGACGAACCATCTGTGAGTGGCAGTTGTAGCAGCCTTCGCGGATATAAATGTTACGCCCGGTAAGCTCCAGCGGCGTATAGGGACGCATGCCCTTCACCTTTTCGATGGTGCTTTCCAGATAGAACAGCGGCAAGATTTCCACCAGCCCCCCGATCGATACGACGATCAGGATGCAGACGACCATAAGGATCGAATTTTTTTCCAGTTTGGAATGGTCAAACATCAGTTGGCCTCCTTAACCCTGAGCCGTCGCGACAGCGGGAACACCGAAAGGTTGTTCTTCACGCAGGTCGCCTTTGATCGTGCGATATACGTTGTAAGCCATAACCAGCCCGCCCAACAGGTAGAGCACACCACCCAACACCCGGATCGAATAGAACGGGTGCATGGCTTCGACGGTTTCGGCAAAGGAATATTCCAGGAAACCGAGACTGTCGTACGCCCGCCACATGAGGCCCTGCATAATGCCTGACACCCACATCGCCGACGCGTAAAGCACGATGCCGAACGTCGCCAGCCAGAAATGCCAGGACACCATCGCCAGCGAATAGAGACGCTGTCTGGCCCACAGCTTGGGAGCCAGAAAATAGATGGCGCCAAAGCTGACCATACCGACCCATCCGAGCGCTCCGGAGTGCACGTGCCCGATGGTCCAGTCCGTATAGTGGCTAAGCGCGTTGACGGCCTTAATCGACATCAACGGCCCTTCAAAGGTACTCATGCCGTAGAAGGCAACCGAGATCACCAGCATACGCAGAACCGGATCGGTCCTGAGCTTGTCCCAGGCCCCCGACAGCGTCATCAGTCCGTTGATCATGCCGCCCCAACTTGGCATCCACAGCATCAGGGAGAAGGTCATACCGAGTGTCTGCGCCCAATCCGGCAACGCCGTGTAGTGCAGGTGGTGCGGACCAGCCCAAATGTAGAGAAAAATCAGACTCCAGAAATGAATGATCGACAGGCGGTAGGAATAGACCGGGCGTTCTGCCTGCTTGGGAATGAAGTAATACATAATGCCCAGGAACCCGGCGGTCAGTAAGAAACCGACCGCATTGTGACCGTACCACCACTGGATCAGGGCGTCCTGTACGCCGGACCAATAGATATAGCTCTTGGCCCCGGTAAAACTGACGGGAACGGCCATATTGTTGATCAGATGCAGCATGGCGATGGTAACGATGAACGCCAGATAGAACCAGTTGGCCACATAAATGTGCGGTTCTTTGCGTTTCCATAATGTCGCCAGGAACACCAGAAGATAAACCACCCAGACAATAGTCAGCCAGATATCGATATACCACTCAGGTTCCGCGTATTCCTTGGATTGCGTAACCCCGAGAAGATATCCGGTTGCCGCCAGGACGATGAACAGTTGGTATCCCCAAAACACAAACCATGGCGCATAATTGCCCGCCAGTCGCGCCCGGCAGGTTCGCTGAACCACATAAAAAGAGGTCATGATCAGCACATTGCCGCCGAAAGCGAAAATTACCGCCGACGTGTGCAGCGGCCGCAAGCGCCCGAAATTCGTCCAGGGCAGATCAAAATTGAGAACAGGAAAGGCGAGTTGCGAGGCAATCACCACACCGACCAGAAACCCGACGACACCCCAGAAAGTCGAGGCAATCAGACCGGCACGAATAACGCCGTCATTATAATCAAAATCCTCGCCTGGCAACGCCCCTTGAAATTTTGGCGCATCAAACGAATTCTTGATAACAAAAAATCCCGCCAGCACGCTGGCGATGACGAAAATCCATCCATGAACGTATATGCCGGTATCCTCGGCATTAGCCGTTAGAAACAAGCCAATCAGAGCGCAAAGCCCTATCGGAATATAAATGAGAAAACTCATTTTTCTGACCTCTCAACAATTGGTCGAATGACAGATACCAGACACTCAATCCAGCACCACAGAACAAAACACCAAATAGCCCAAAGTGCTGGAAAACAGACACTTCATCAGCGATTCAGATTAATTTACATTAAAAATTAGGGAAATCCAGCCAGTCATTTAAGTCAATTCTTCGACATGGTTTTGCGTTCGGCCCAAAACAGCACACCCGAAAACGAAACAAACGCCGATACCGCTAAAACCAGAAACAGAGTCTCGCCCGTTGACATAATCGTCCCCTTTTTTTGAACTATTCAAATAACGGGATAACCCGCTGATCCGGGCAACACATTGATCCATGTCAAAGGATTTGATTTTGATCGAACTGAATTTCGGAAAAGCGCGTCTGGCTTCAGAAACCTTCGGCGATATCCTGCAGGACCTCACGTTCCGCCAGGGTCACTTTGCGATCCGATTCCATAATGATCGCACCGCCGGACCGCAACCGTGTCAGCGTCCGGCTGACCGTTTCCGTGGTTAACCCCAGATAATCGCCGATATCATTCCGGCTCATGGGGATCGATACAGGATTTCCCGATTCGCCACGCCGGACAGCGCGGTCGGAAAGCATCAGGATGAACGAAGCGATCCGTTCCTTGGCGGTTTTGCGTCCGAGCAGAAGTATCTGATCCTGAGCTTCCGCCAGTTCATAACGCGCCATGCTGAGCAAGCGCCGCTCAAGTTGAGGCGTCTGCTCCATCAGAGTGTCAAGATCGGCCCTGGAGAACCGGCAAAGCGACACCGTCGTCACGGCCTCGGCGCTATAGATATAGTCCTCACTGGCCGCCAGCCCGAGAAAATCTCCCGGGAATAGAAACCCGGTGACCTGCCGACGCCCGTCCGGCATCAGTTTGTAGAGCTTGATGGTTCCGGATGTCAGATTGTATACGTTTGCGGCAGGCTCCCCCTCATCAAACAGAGCATCCCCGGCACTCAGGTCAATAAATTTGACAATGTCATCAAGAAGGCTGAGTTCGTCGTTTTCGAGCGCCGAACAAACCGCGAGATGGCGCACCTGACAGGCCGCACATGGAGAGTCGCCCGTTTGTGTACGCGGGATGGCGGCGTTCAACTGCGGCGTTTCAGGAAGCCGCATACCGGGACGGGAATTCTTCATCCAGCTTTAAGTTCCAATTTCGTAAACAGGCTACGAAGCCCCATATGTCGCAGGGCACCCGAATGATTACAACACAAACCGGCACGGACAAAAACCGAAAATTTGATCCCGATCAATGGAAACCCTCACAACTGACGTTAGTCTCCACCTATGAATCATCAAGTTTCCGTCCACAGGGAGGTCAGAATGGAGCAATCTCAACAGACTTCGGGCCGCGGCCCGCTGGAGCAGATTGAGGCTGAACACAGCTTCCAGCTCGAATTACTGACCAATCTTGAACACATTATCAAAGCCGAAGGCTCCGAAAAGCTAACCCGGCTTGCTCCAAAATTACTTGAATTTTTCGCCAACGATTTCGCACGGCATATGGAACACGAAGAAAGAGGCCTGTTTCCCATCCTCAAGAAACGCTGCCGCCCGTCGGACGACCTGGAAATGATCGTCAACCAGTTATCCTACGAACACGGACTGGACCGCGATCTGGTCGATTTTCTGCTCACTGATCTTGAGAAAATTGCCCACGGCCTTCATCACGCCATACCCGCACGCTTCAATATCAACGCACAGGCCTTCATTGAAACCCAACGCCGTCATATCGAATGGGAAAATCGCATTGTTCTGCCGCTCGCCAAGAAACGCCTGACGGAGGAAGATATAGACAGCCTGAAAAAATCCATGAGCGGTGATTAATGCGCCAGCAACAGAGGTAATTTTCCGGATTCCAGAATTTCCCGGGTCACACCACCAAACAGATATTGGCTGAGCGCACTGTGTCCGTAGGCACCCATCACCAGCAGACTGACGTCATGGCTGTGTGATTCCTCGATCAGGCTACAGGCGATTGAACCGCCGTTCTTTTTCAGAGGAATGCATTCGTTATCAACACCATGACGCGACAAGTAACGCCCCAGTTCTGTGGCGCCTTCTATGTCTTCTTCACCAGACACGGTAATCACGCTGACGTGACCCGCCGCCTCAAGGAACGGCATGGCCAAACCGACGCTGCGCGCCGCCTCACGTGACCCGTCCCAGGCCACCGCAACCCGTGTATTGTCGAAGACAACCGGCTCATCTGATGTGATCAGGACAGGACGCCCCGTATCAAAGAGCGCCGCTTCAAGCAGTGACGAATCAACGCCGCCTTCCTGTTCATTAACCTTTGCCATAATAATCAGATCAAACAGCCGCCCGCGATAGCCCAATTCCCGGTTATCGTGTCCAGACACCAGATTCCATGCAAACCCGCTTTGGGAATCCGCAAAATTCTCAGCCGTGTCCGCGCTCACGATATTCAATCCGGGATCAACACAGAGCTTCTTGAATAACCGCTCGGCTTTTTCCGTACGTTCCGTCTCTTCGCGCGCAAGGGCGTCAAAAATTTCCGCCGACGCAATCAGGCTGCCGCCTTCAACCACGCTGGGCATCGCAGGGGCGCAGGGGCGTTCCACATGAAGCATTTCAACATAGGCCGAAAATGATTCGCCGACGGCGATCGCGGTTTCGACCACCTTTTCGCTGCCATCGCCGCCATCTACGCAGGCAAGAACAGAACTGATCGTCATGAATTAAGTCTTTCCATCTACTACCTCAGAAAATCCACTGAACCTATCGGTGTTGCCTGTGTTCCACCGACTAGCCGGAACTATCTCGCGCTGATGGAATTCATGCATTGATCTGCATCAAGATTGAAAATTCTGACCTGAGACCGCGGAACCCAAGTTACTGCCAGTCAGAAATTTTTGAAAAAAGACAGGCGGTTGACATATGTCATGGAGCCCCGACCAGTTCTACGCAAAAATGCACTTGTTCGACACCAATCGAACTTAGTTCCTGATGGCGGTTGCCATTTAGAACTAGCCCCTGTTTAAGTCCGGGGATGGTTGTGGTTCCTCCAGCACCACCCAGCCTTTCCGGATCTTTGCCCGGTCCGACACCCGACGGACCGGGCGCTCTTTTTTCTGCTTCCTATTTTTTTAAATTTGATCTCGATCAAGGCTGGGGTCGTGCCACCCGCATAATATCCTGTCATGAACACTAAACTGCTTGAGCAATATGGTGGCGCCGTGCCGCGCTATACCAGCTACCCGACCGCCCCGCACTTTCATGATGGCGTAACGGCGGCGAACTATCGGCGGTGGCTGGCGGAAATTCCCGAAGATGACGCCCTGTCGCTCTATTTTCACGTCCCCTTCTGTGCGCGCATGTGCTGGTATTGCGGCTGCCATACGAAAATCGTCAATCGCTATGAACCGGTTGCCGATTATGCTTCCCTGCTGTTGATGGAAATCAACCTGCTCGCCGATACCCTGGGAACAAAAAGGCGGGTTTCGCATATTCATTGGGGTGGCGGCACGCCGACGATCCTTTCAACCGGCGACCTGCAGCAACTTATGGATCGCGTTCGTGACCGGTTTTCCCTCACCGATAGTGCTGAAATCGCCATCGAGATCGATCCCCGAACCCTTGATCAGGGCAAGGCCAGAGCCCTGGTTGATGCCGGAATCAATCGCGCCAGTCTTGGCGTTCAGGATTTTAACCCGGATATCCAGCAGGCCATCAACCGCGTCCAGTCCTACGAACAGACCAAGGCAGTCGTTGACTGGCTGAGAGATGCTGGCATCCACTCCATCAGTTTCGATTTGATGTATGGTCTGCCAAACCAGAGCGACGACGACGTCAGGCGAACCGTTGACTTGTCTCAGCAGTTGTCTCCAGAGCGCCTGTCAATTTTCGGTTATGCCCATGTGCCCTGGATGAAATCACACCAGAAAATGATAGAGGAAGACGCCCTGCCCGACGGGCCCCAACGCATGCGTCAGGCCATGGCGGCAGCGGAACGTCTGGAATACCATGGGTACCGCCAAATCGGTCTTGATCATTTCGCCAAACCCGATGACAACATGACACGGGCCCTTGACGAAGGCGCGTTGCAGCGGAATTTTCAGGGATACACAACCGACAGTGCACAAACCCTCCTCGGGATCGGTTCCTCGGCAATCGGCAGTTTGGCGCAAGGGTATGTGCAAAACTCCCCCTCCATGCGCCAATACGCTGAAGCCGTCAAAAGTGGGGAGTTTCCGATTTCCAAGGGCATTGAGTTAAGTGGTGAAGATCGGGTACGGCGAACAGTTATTGAACGCCTGATGTGTGATTTGGATGCCGATCTGGACGACATTGCGGCCAACTTTGAGGCGGAATTCGCCGGTTTCGAGGCCGAAAAGACCATACTGACGGCCATGCAGGACGACGGCATCGTCGAACTTGACGCGGGTCGTGTTCGGGTAACCGAGACCGGCCGCCCCTTCGTCCGTTCCGTCTGCGCGGTTTTTGATACCTACCTGGCCAGTGGCCGCGGGCGACATTCCAGGGCCGTCTGAAGATTTTCTTTTTATGCGGTGGCGGCGGAAAAGGGTTTATTTCCGCTGTGATCACGCTATGTAATCTTCAGGAAACACAATTCGGACACTGACACTCCATGACCGAAACTTCGTTCGCCGATCTTCTGCGTATTATCGGGAAAGGCCCGAATATGTCGCGGCCCCTGGATCAGGGTGAGGCCCGTATCGCAGCCCGCCATATTTTTTCGGGCAATGCTCATCCCATGCAAACCGGTGCGTTCCTGCTGCTCCTGCGGTACCGCGCCGAGTTGGCGGAAGAGATCGCCGGGCTGGTTGAGGGGGCGCAGGAAGTCTTTAGCGAACCGGTTCCCGACTTCACCCCGGATCTCGATTGGCCGACCTACGCGGATCGCCATAAACAGCAGCCCTGGTTCATCCTTTCGGCGCTGCTGCTGGCGGAAAATGGCATCAAGGTTCTGATGCACGGTGTCGAGGGCGCCCAACAGGATTACGCACCAAACGGGCCGATCTTTAATGGTCTTGGCCTCAGCTACGCCACTTCTTTCGCTGACGCCTGTACACGGATGACCGAGTCCGGTTTTGCCTATGTCGATATCCGGACCTTCTGCCCGGCGCTGGAAGACCTGCTGGATGTCCGCGAAATGCTCGGCGTGCGTACCGTGATCAACACCCTGGCCCGCGCCCTCAATCCCATGGGCGCGCCGAATCAGGTCATTGGTGTCGCCCACCCGCCCTATATGCCGGCCCACGCCGATGTTGCCCGTCTGCTGGGCCAACCAAGATCAGTGATCATGAAAGGCGGTGGTGGCGAAGCCCAGCGCAACCCGTTGAAACCGTGCCGTGTGAGCACGGTTTATGATGGCGTCATCGACGAGGAAACCTGGCCCGCGCTAACTCCGGAAACCGGCGTCAACTGGCGCAATGTATCTCTTGATCCCGCCCTCATCCCGGCGCTATGGAAAGGTGAGCTGGAGGCGCTGGAACCCGAGGCCGCGGTTATCGCCACCGCCGCCCTGGCGCTGAAAACTGTTGGCAAAGCTGACAATTTTGAGGATGCTGACAAACTGGCCGCCAAGATGTGGGCCGAACGCAACAAAAACAGGTTTTCCACCTGACCCGAAATCACGGAGATCATGATGTCTGTCACACCGATTCACCAGGTCGAAAACTCACTGGCGGAAGAACGCCGCGATCTGGCCACCGCCTTTCGCTGGACCGCGCGCCTGAACATGCACGAGGGCATCGCCAATCACTTTTCGCTCGCCGTATCAGATGATGGAACGCGGTTTTTGTTGAATCCTTACGGTCGACATTTTTCCCAAATGCGGGCCAGTGATCTCATGCTCCTGGACGCCAGAAACGCTGCGGACGGCCAACGCGGCGATGTTGATCCGACAGCCTGGTGCATCCACGGCGCCATCCATCGCAAACTCCCGCACGCCCGCTGCATCCTCCACGTACATTCGAAATACGCGACTGTTCTGTCCACTTTGCAAGACAGCACCCTGCCACCCATTGACCAGACCACCATGCGCTATTTCAACCGGGTCGCCGTTGACGACGGTTTCGACGGCATGGGGCTGGGGGACGAAGCCGAACGGCTGGCCGGGACCATTGGTAACTGTTCGACCCTGATCATGGGCAACCATGGCCTGCTGGTGGTCGGCGAAACCGTCGCCCGGACCTTCGACAACCTCTATTATTTTGAACGCGCCGCCGAGACAGTAATCAATGCCTATCAGACCGGAAAACCGTTGCGCATCGCCTCAGACGAAGTCGCCGAAAAAACCGCCCGTCAATGGGAAGGTTATCCCGACATGGGCGAACGCCACTTTACCGCCCTGAAAGATATTCTGGACCGGGAAGAACCAGAATACCGCGATTAGGCCAACACCTCTGATAACGTTGGCGGTGGATTCGTTTATAAAATCTGGAACGTGTAGAGTTCGCTGGGCGTCACGGTAAGATCATACAAAATCTTCCCGCACACCGTCAGAACCATCGCCGCCAACAGGCCCCGAAGCTGTTCGCCAGGTAGCCTGCTGCCAATGCGGGTTCCAATCTGGGCACCGATAACACCACCAACCAGCAACAGCAGCGCCAACGGAATATCCACCGTCTGGTTCATGGTCGCCTGAAATATGGTGACATTGGCGGTGACAAAAATGATCTGGTAAAGCGATGTCCCCACAACGACCGCCGTCGGCATCCCCAGCAGATAGACCATGGCCGGAACCATAACAAACCCGCCGCCGACGCCCATGATGGCACTGAGAACGCCAACCAGAACGCCAATCGCAAAAGGCATCAGGGCGCTGATGTAGAGCCGTGATTTTCGGAACCGTACTTTGAATGGCAACCCATGGACCCAGTGGTGTTGATGCAGTTTGGTCCGTTTCGCGTTTCCGCCTTTGCGCGAACGCAATACAGTGCGGACACTTTCAATCATCATCAACGCGCCAATGATCCCCAGCATAATGACGTAAGACAGCTGAATCACGAGATCGATTTGTCCGAGCGTCTGCAACCAGGAAAACAGGCCGACCCCGATGGTTGAGCCCAGGACGCCCCCGACCAGCAGCACGGTACCAATTCTGAAATCGACCGTCCCGCGACGCCAATGAGCAAGAAACCCGGACACCGATGAGCCCACAATCTGATTGGCGCCGGTGGCAACGGCAACGGCTGGCGGAACCCCGGCAAACATTAACAGCGGCGTAATCAAAAAACCGCCACCGACACCGAAAATTCCGGACAGCAACCCGACTCCGCCGCCCATTCCAAGGATGAGAAAGATATTGACAGATATTTCCGCAATAGGAAGGTAGACATGCATGGCATCGTTTCCGTCCGACCTTCGAAATTTGGCCGGAATTTCGTATGAGCGTGACGCCAAACGCAGGCCAGTAGCACACGCCGTCGACAACGATCTGAGTTCAATTTGTTGTTAAAACGGTGGAATATATGGCCCGCCGTTCTTAGCAGCAGTAAGAACACCAAAATCGTGTGATTTTCAAGACCATTTCTGAATGGCGGCCATGCAGAAGAGTCGTTCCACCAAACCGGGGCAAGCGCGCGTGATTGTTATTATTTTATTCAGGCTGGTTCAAAAGAGACGCATGAACCACCCTCAGAATAAGTTTTACCAAAGACAATCCGTACCTGCGTGTGGACACCCACACACCCTCGCGGATTATATTATGGCAACGCAGATGATGCGGGTTCAGCCCTCCAGTTCCCCAACCACCAGTTCAACAATTTCAGGATCACGCCCAATCGCCCCGAGATAACAAATGTCCCCGGCCTTCCCCGATTGTGCGATAATCGCCGGGATGTCGCCCCCCGCATGCAGGCCATCGGCGATAAACAGGCCAACGACACAGACAGGGCCGGATAAACCCGCGAGGACATCGGCAAGTTTAGGCGGCTGATCAAGATACGCCGTGGTGACCGATTTGAGGTTTGCCAGTATTCGCAAGCGTTCGGCTTGGTGTTCAGTAGCCCGCCACGAGGCGTCGCTTGCGGTGGACCCGTGACCGACAAGCACAACGCTTACCTCGGTTTCCAAAAAACCATCTTCGGCAATCCTTGAGCTAACTCGCCTGGCAATCAGCTCCCCCAAGGCGTCGGAAAGTCCGATAGGCGTCTCAAAGGTAATGTCGCGGCAATCATCCTGCAATTCATCGATACGGGCCGGAATGATTTCCCGGGTGAACAGGCCATCGCACATGAACATCGGCATGACATGCACCGGACGATCACCAAGCGCCTTCATTGCCGACTGAAGTGTCGGTTCTCCATATAGAACAGCCCCCTGAACATCGGCGAACACGCCGAGGCCGCGCAGATGGTCAACCTGCCGGATGAGCTGCTGGTTTGGCCCGTCACTATGTTCTGAGCCATGTCCGATCAACAGCAGGCCAAATTCACGCCACATTGGACGGTCAGTGGCTGGTGCCAGCAGAGAGATTGATCTTGTTATAGACATTATATTTGCCTGAAGGCTTTTTCATTGGAATACGTTTAACCTCTTTCAAGGTCTTGGCGTCATAAACGACCAGCGCCCCGTCCATTTCCCAGATACTGACCAGAGCATACCGACCGTCTTTGGTGAATTCAACATGGGCCGCCGTCTTGCCCGGTTCGGGGCGTAGCGTCTTGACGATTTCAAGGGTGCGTTTGTCGATCACATGCAGGGCGTCGCGATTCTTGCCGAAAAATACATCGACCCAGGCGTAGTTGCTGTTTTCGTGGCTGCGCATGAAAAACCCGGGTCCCAGTGTTTTGATTTTCTTGATCGTCTTCCAGGTTTCCATATCGATGACACTGACCGCATTTTCCCTGAGGTGCGGAGTCGCCATCACATCACGGCCCTTGTATTTGAAGATGATGCCGGAACCCAGGTGCGGCATGCTCGACAGTTCCAGATCGGCGACCTTCCTCCTTACATCCAGATTGACCACTTGGCCCTTCTTGGCATTGCGGGCCGCGCCCATAACTTCCGAATAGGCCTGATCGAAGAAAAAATCGTCCATATAGTCATCAATCTTGATGCGACGAATGCCAAAAGGTTGTTCGTCAACGATGGTGGCTTCGACCTGACCGACGCGGTAACTGTGGACAAAATTACCATAAATCGGCTCGGCTTCCGGGTCATAGGACAGTTCCCAGATTTCCTTGATATCCTTCATGGCGACAATGAAACTTTGTCGGGGCCGGGCGTTGTAGACAGCGCTGACCCGGGATGTTTTTCCGGCTTTGTCGGCGACCGGAATGACGCGGAACGGCGACAGGTCTTCGGCGTTCAGCACAACCAGGGAATGGGGCAGGAAGTTGCCAACCATCACCCATTTCCCATCGGAAGAGACGGCGATGTTACGGGTGTTGATGCCCGCCCTGATTTCGGCAACCGGTTTCAGGCTATAGAGGTCATACTTGCTGACCCAGCCGTCGCGTGAACCGAAATAGACATAGCGGCCATCGGGCGAGTATTTAGCACCGCCGTGAAGCGCGTAGCGTGACGGAAACCGCCAGATGGGTTCGAACGTGTCGCCATCAAGGATGGTGACGTGATGATCCCCGGTTTCGACCACCGTGAACAGATTAAGCGGGTCGGAGTGATGGACCGGCTTGTCGCCCAGGGTGGCGACCGCATTGTGTACGATGTGGCTGGCGCTGATTTTGTCGAAACCCCAGTCTGGAATGTGGTCGAGCTTGCTATAGACAAAATCCGCCACTTCGGCGATTTGCTGTTTACTGAGGGTTTTGCCGAAGGCCGGCATCTGGGTGGCCGGACGGCCTTTCGCTATGACACTCAAGGCCTTTTTCTTGCGCAGCCGCTTGAGGTTTTCAGGCAACAATGCCGGACCAATCCGCCCCAGGCGATCATCCCCGTGGCACGCCGCGCAGTGTTGCTGAAAAATGATCTGTCCTTTGGCGGTTTCGTTCGCCGATGCCGCGCCCGTCACAATGGTGAATGCGCATACCCCCAGTGTTAACCCCTTAAGCCACGGCATGTCGTTTGCTCCGGTAGGGTGTCGTCTCGACACGTGTCGTCGGCGTGTCGAGACCGATTTCCCCATCACTGAGATAACACGCCGGATCTTCGGCCCACGGGTCATTGGTAACCTGCAGGGCGCGCACCCGGGTATTGCCATTGCAGATGGCCACATGCGCGCAGGCTCCGCAACGCCCGCCCAGCTTTCGCGGATACTCTTTCAGCCCGGCCATGATGGGGTCGGAAGTATCCATCCAGATGTCGGAAAACGGGCGATTCTTGACGTTACCCAGATCATAATGCCACCACATGGTATCCGGATGAACGTTGCCCAGATTGTCGATATTGGCGACATTTACACCGGATGCATTTCCCCCCCATTGTTCAAGCTTACCCCGCATGTGGTCTTCATGTTCGGGATAATGCTGGCGCACCCAATGGAGCAGATAGACGCCGTCGGCGTCATTGTTGCCGGTGACAAAATCGCGGTCCCGCCCTTCGTGGACATCCTGAAGCGCCGTCTCAAATAACCGGTCCATGGCGCGGCGGGTGACTTCACTGCGCGCATCATCAATGCGATTGGTATTTCCACGCCCGGCATAGTTCAGATGAGACAGGTAAAACTTATCGATGGCTTCATCTTCCATCAACTGCAACAGCGCGGGCAGCTCGTAGGCGTTATCCATCGTCATGGTGAACCTGATGCCAACCTTGATGTCGCGATCCTTACACAGCCGCGCCCCTTTGAGCGACGCCGCGTAGGCCCCCTGTTTGCGGCGGAACGCATCATGCGTTTCACCGATGCCGTCCAGACTGATGCCAACGTAGTCATAGCCGACCGCGGCGATCTGATCGATGTTGGACTCGTCGATCAAAGTCCCGTTGGTCGACAGGGCCGTATAGAAACCCATTTTTTTTGCCCGTTCGGAAATCTCGTAAATATCCGGGCGCAACAACGGCTCTCCACCAGACAGGATCAGCACGGGGACATGAAATTTCTTCAGGTCATCCATGACCGTAAAGACTTCACCCGTGTTCAACTCACCGGGAAAATCCGTATCCGCCGACAGCGCGTAACAGTGTTTGCAATTCAGGTTGCAGCGGCGCACCAAATTCCAGATGACCACGGGGCCGGGCGGATTGCGTTTTGGCCCGATGGCTGTGGGATTGACGAGTTCCTTCATGAACTGACTAATTCTGAACATCGTTTTATCTTCCTATGCGACCAGCCGAAGTCCGGTCTTTTTGAGAATTCGAGTGCTGTAGAGCGTTTCATGAGCCCTGACACGCGTGCCCAGCAGGTTCTGGATGGTACCAACCTTGTCCTCAACTTCATTGCGGTCACGGCCATGAACCATGGCAAACAAGCTGTAGGGCCAGTCGGGCATATGGCGCGGGCGGTGATAACAATGAGAGACGAAATCAAGTGCTCCCACCTCACGACCGGCGTCGGCGATGTGCTGATCGGCCACATCCCACACCGACATGCCATTGGCTCCGTAGCCGAGTTTGTAGTGATTGGGAACGGCCCCGATACGACGGATAATGCCCGCATCCAGCATGCGCTGGAATCTGGAGATCACGTCATCGGCATCCAGCCCCAGCCTTTCCGCCAGCGCATGGTAGGGACGCGGGTCCAGGGTCAGGCCGTCCTGCGTCGCCTGAATGATCCGACGGTCCGTGGCGTCGATGGTTACAGACTTAATCATACCGCCAACCTCAGGCCAATATAAAACTCTTCCTGTTTGGGCATATTGACGACATCCAGACCGGTCTCGGTTTCGATCTCCGAAATCACTTCGCCTATCCGCTCTGGGGTTTCCGTCGCCAGCACGAACCACATATTCAGCTTGTGATCGCGGGCGTAATTGTGGGCGACCTCCATATGATCGCTGACCAGGTCGGCAACCTCATCAAACCGTTCTTCCGGCACTGCGATCGCCGCCAGCGTCAGACCGCCGCCCAACCGTTCGGCATTGTACATGGGACCGAAGCGGCTGAGCACGCCCGTTGCCAACAGGGCCTCGAGGCGGGTGATCAACTCGTCTTCAGATGTGTCCAATCGTGCGGCAACTTCTGCGTACGGGCGTTCACAAACCGGGAACCCGCCCTGAAGTTCGTTGATAATATTACGGTCGAGGTCATCCATCAGGCGACACCCTGTTTGAGTTCCGGCGCCGCGTGATATCGCGCGCCTTTTTGTTTGAAACATTTGCCGCTGAACAGAACCTCGCTCGGCCAGTACTGGAGTCCGGTTTCGCTGTTCATTTCATCCAACTGACTGAGCACGGTTTTACGGTCCTTGCCGTGGATCATGCAAAACAGGTTATAAGGCCAATCAGGAAGGCGCCGCGGGCGTTCATAACACAGGGTCACACAATTGAACTGAATGGCCTTGTGGGCCATCCCGGCAACCAGCGGGTCAGGCACATTCCAGACCACCATGGCATTCGACGTATAGCCCAGTTCACGGTGACGGACGATGACGCCGAAGCGTTTGATCACGCCTTCCGAAACCAGTCTGCGCAACCGCGACAGCACTTGGCCTTCCGACAGGCCGAGCCAGCGCCCGACTTCTTCGTAGGGCTTGGGACTGAGCGGCAGTCCATCGGCAAGGGCGCCCAGCAACCGTTCGTCTGTTCCATCAATCATCATTTTAGATCAAACCCCAAATCGATATGAAAGGACGTCAGCAGCGGCAGATCAATAACCTTGATCCCGGTCTGCTTCTCAATCTCGTTCAACACGGCCTTGACACCATCTTCATCAGCGGCGGTAACGACGAACCACAGGTTCAGTTTGTGTTCGCGTTCATAATTATGATTGACGGCGTCGAAACCGCTAACAATACCGGCGACTTTTCCGAGCCGGTTTTTCGGCACCTGCATCGCGGCAAGCGTGCTGGCCCCGACCGTTTGCGGCTTGACCACAGGCCCGACACGACTGATCACCCGACGTTTCTGAAGGCCGGACAGAATATCAAGCAACTTTTCTTCCGTAATCCCGAGCCCCCCCGCCATGCGGTCATAGGGTCTGGGTTCCAGCGGGAAATCCCGCTGATAGCCGTTCAGAATCTTTTCTTCCATGGAACTCAGGTTTGCTGTCATAGGCCTGTCCTGTGGGCACGCGCGGCCAGGAATATACCGCTAGGTTTATGGGCCGGGATTTCGGCTAACCGTTTGAAGGTACGGGTATCATAGACATCAACCCGGTCAGCATCGCGCACCGAAACCCAGATTTGTTCGCCTCGCGGCGTGAACTCCATGTGCAGGATCGCCTTGCCGGGCTTAAAGGTCCGGATGATCTTCCTGGACGGCACATCAATCACCTGTAGGGTATCGTTCCTCGGATGTGCGAAGTTTACCCAGACTTGGCGACCGTCGGGTCTGGCGACCACAAACACCGGTTGACCATGAACCGGGATGCGCCCAACTTCTTTCCAGCTGTGCAGGTCAACGACCAGAACTTCATGGTGACCGATCGCAGGCAGGAACAGATTGTCGCCAGCTTTCGCCCACCCTTCCAGATGAGGCATTTTGTATACTGGTAGCTTTTCCTCTCCCCTGCCGTATCCATCAAGAATCCGGGTAATCCCTTTCTCTGTCTGCCACAGGTCAAGCATGGCGAGTCCGTCTTCACCAAACAGCCCGGCAATATAATAGCGGCCGTCCCCTGTAACCAACGCGTCATAGGGCAGCGTCCCGATGTTTCTGAATTTGGTGATTTTTGGCGTATGGCTTTCCGAAAAATCGGCAATCCAGGTTTCTCCGGCATCATATAGGGTAAAGACAAATTTCTGTCCGGGAACATCGACCAACCCGATGGTTTTGGACTGCGTTCCATCTTCGGCGATGGCTGGAATATCGGCGACCAGATCAAGGGTTGCACTGTCAAATACCTTGACCCCGCCCGGCGTATAGTTGGACACGGCAACCAGCGAACCATCCTGGGAGATCGCGCCACCGATACTGTTCCCGGCCTGCATGATCCGCCGGGCAATCTTACCGGTCAACATATCGAGCTTGGTCAGCCCGCCGTCGCGGCCAAATATGAAGGCATAACGCTCATCGCGAGAATAAACCGCCGTCGCGTGGCTAAGATCGCCAAGCCCCTCGACTTGATGAAGTACAGTGCGTCCAGTGGTTTCTATGATTTTCACCGACCCGGTGGCCCGCTCGATAATAATACCGAGGTCCCCGGTCCCACGCAGTCCGTCGCCCGCCCGCACCCAACCGGCTAAGGAGACGGCAACAACAGCGATCAGCACCAGAAAAAACGATTTCAGAATCCCGTTCATTAAGGCAATCCTTTTTTCAATTGTTCAACGATCCATCTCGCTTCGCCTGCTTGAAACTGCGAACGCCAGGGTGGCATCGGCGTACCGGGCACGCCGTCCAGAACGATGTCTGTCAACGTCGTAACATCCTTGCCTTCCAGGTCTTTTGGCAACAAGGCGGACCCCATCCCGCCCTTCATGGTCAGGCCATGACACGACCCGCAATCCTGAACGACCAAATTGTAAAGCTCGGCCTGACGCTCGACTGACGGTGCCCATGCAGACGCCAGCGCCGCCGACGCAAAGATCAGAACACCGGTGACGGTCAGAAGCTTAAGCACTTTCCCGAGCCCCCTCCGGATCAATACAATTTTTCTTATGATCAAAGCCAAGCGCCTTTGACAGTTCAACCACTCGGCCAATGATGAACAGTACCGGCCCGGCAAAATTTTGTTCACTCAAGTCTTTCGAAATGTTCCCGAGGGTGGAAATCAGGCTGCGTTGATCGGGCCGCGTCCCGTTATTGACGGCGGCGACGGGAGTGCTTGACGACAAGCCGTTTTCCATCAGACGAACTGTAATTTGGGGCAGATTGGTCACCCCCATATAAACGACCAGCGTGGTGTTCGGGTCGGACAAACCTTTCCAGTCCCAATCCAGTTCGCTGTCGGCGGAACAATGCCCGGTGATGAACCGCGCCCCGGTGGCATACCCGCGATGGGTCAGCGGCAAACCAACGGCGGCGGCACATGCTGAGGCGGAGGTCACACCGGGAACAACTTCAAACGCAATGCCATTGGCATATAGGTGCGCCGCCTCTTCACTGCCGCGACCGAACAGAAACGGATCGCCGCCCTTAAGGCGCATGACGATCCGTCCTTCGCTGGCCAGCTTGACCAGAATGTTGTTGATATCTTCCTGCGGGACCGGATGGAACCGTGGCTGTTTACCAACGTTAATGCGGGAAATTCCGGTCGGAACAAGATTCATGATTTCGTCAGACACCAGACGATCATAGACGACAACGTCGGCCTGATCGAAAATTTTTTGGGCCTTTATGGTCAACAGATCCGGATCTCCAGGTCCTGCACCAACCAGATAAACTCTTCCCGTTTTGGCCACCGTCCGCCTCCTGTTCTTCACCCGACCCCGGCATGTACCGGCACCGCACGACGATTTTGGATCATGGCCTCTGTCTATCACGCAGGCCTGGATACGGACTTGATCTTGATCAATAACGTCGGAATTGGATTCACTTTATACTCGTTTTGTCCTGATCCGGATTGTTGTTGAAAAAGACCACACACAAAAAGGGGCTGCTCTTGACCCTGATCAAGGAACGGCAATCGCGAACAGTTTAAAACGCAGGACTATCTGTGAATATCTCAATGGAGCGATCAACATGAAAACTTCTAGCGTAAAGGCCTCCGCCCTGGCGTTGGCAGTGGGTGTCGGCATTACGTTCGGCATTTCACTCCAAACAGTCGCGGCGGCCGAACCGACACTTTCCGATAAAGACTTCGCGGAAGCAAAAAATTTGTACTTCCAGCGCTGTGCCGGTTGTCACGGTGTACTGCGCAAGGGTGCCACCGGGAAAAACCTGGAGCCAAAGATGACCAAAAAACTTGGTCAGAAGCGTCTTGAAAAGATCATCACGCTGGGCACCGAAGGCGGGATGAACAATTTTGACGACCTGTTCAGCAAAGACCAGATCAAGAAATTGGCTACCTACATCCAGATGGATGTGCCGCCGCCGGCCGAACTTGGCTTGGCCGAAATGAAAAAACGCTGGAAGACCTATGTCAAACCAGAAGATTATCCGAAAAAGCCCCAGCACAGCCTGAACTGGGAAAATTTCTTCATGGTCATCCTGCGTGATGCAGGAATGATTGGCATCATCGACGGCGACACCAAGAAAGTCGTCACCAAGGTCAACACCGGGTATGCCATTCACGTGATGAAGGAATCGTCAGACGGACGCTTCTGGTTCACCATGGGCCGCGATGGACTGATGTCCAAGATCGACTTGTGGATGAACCCGCCAAAAGTCGTCGCAACCGCGCAGATCGCATCTGACGCTCGCGACGTCGCCGTGTCACACTATGGCAAGTGGAAAGACAAATACGTCATTGGTGGTGGGTATTGGCCGCCGCATTTCGTGATTCTTGATGCGGAAACGATGGAGCCGCTAAAGGTTGTGTCTACGCGCGGCGTCAACGTTGACGGGGAATATGTAAACGAAGCTCGTGTGGCCGCTGTTTACAACACCCCGGACGCACCGACGTGGATGGTCGCCGTCAAGGAACTCGGGCAAGTGTGGCAGGTTGATTATTCCGATCTCGACAACCTTCGGATCGAACAGATCAACACGCACAAATTCCTGCATGACGGTTTCTTTGATCCGACTCAACGCTACTTCCAGCTCGCCGCGAATGCGTCCAACCGGATGGAGTTTATTGATACGGTAACCCGCAAGGCGGTGGGGTCGCTCGAAACCGGCAAAAAACCTCATCCGGGAGCCGGTGCAAACTGGGTTGACCCGAAATGCGGTCCGGTTGCAGGCACCACTCACCTGGGAGAAGGAAAAGTCACGGTCTGGGGTAACGACCCCAAAGGCCATCCCGATATGGCATGGAAGAAATGCTATTCGGTTGAATCCGATGGGCCGGGCCTGTTTATCCGCACCCATCCGAATTCTCCCTACGTGATCTTTGACCAGACCAAACACCCTGACCCCGAAGTCCAGCAAGCCATCAAGGTTCTGGACAAGAAGACCGGCAAGATCGTCAAGACCCTGCAGGTTACGGATCAGGACAAGGCTGTGGCCGTTCACACCGAATTCAATGCGGATGGTTCCGAGTTCTGGGTATCCGTCTGGGTTCGTGGCGGCAAGAAGAACTGGAAAAAGGGTGAAATCGTTGTCTACGATACGAAGACCCTGACGGAGAAGACCCGCATCAAAGGGCTTGAGACTCCGACCGGTAAGTTCAACGTCTCCAATCGTGTTCATCACAGAACATAAATCCGGGACGCGAGACCAACGGGCAGCCTTTCGGGGCTGCCCGTATTCTCTACATTTTTTTTTAATTTATTTTTATTTTAATTCAGCTGTATTTTGCTGAGTCACTATAGTTGTGGTCACGAAAAGGAAAATCAAATGATCGGGCAATTGTGGAAATGGTTCTGGACGCCCACGGCAAAGTACGCGTGGGGGGCCATTTTTGTAGTCGGCGGCATTGCTGGGATCGTCTTCTGGGGTGGTTTCAACACCGCCATGGAAGCCACCAACTCGATGAAGTTCTGCATCTCCTGTCATGAGATGAAAGAAAACGTCTACATGGAGTATAAGGAAACCATCCACTACCAGAACCGGTCCGGCGTGCGCGCCACATGTCCCGACTGTCATGTTCCGGACCCCTGGATTCACAAGATTGTTCGCAAAATCCAGGCGTCAAATGAACTGTTGCACAAGTTCCTTGGCACCATCGATACACCTGAGAAATTTGAAGATAACCGCCTGACCCTGGCTAAACATGTCTGGCAGGCGATGAAAAATACTGATTCCCGGGAATGCCGCAACTGTCATTCCTGGGACGCGATGACAGACAAAAAACAAAAACGCCGGGCCTGGAAGCGTCACACCGAGGCAAAAGCCGAAAACATGACCTGCATCGACTGCCACAAGGGGATCGCACACCGCAATGTGCACAAACTTCTTGAAGAAGACGATGACCCCTATGATGGCAAAGCCGATTCCCGGCGTTTGCCGTCCAAGGCTGCCGAGGCCGAGGCCAAAGCAGCGGCGGCAGCGAAAGCGGCAGAAGCCAAGGCCCTGGCAGATCGCATGGCCGCGGAAGCCGCAGCCAAGGCTGAAGAAGAGAAAAAAGCCCGCGAGGCTGCCGCCCAAACGGCAGCCACAGCAGCGGCGCCCGCAGCAGCACCCGGAAATGATGGCGACTGGGACAACGTTCCGGGCCGTGATATCGTTTTGTTTTATCCGGGGCAAGCCTCGCTGGAATGGGTTCTGAACGGTCGCGATCACGGCGGCGCTCGCGCGGTTCGGCGCGCCGGTGACCGATGCACTGAATGCCATGAAGGCGAGCAGGACGACATGGGCAAAAAAATCGTTACCGGTGAAAAAGCCGAGCCGACGCCGATTCCCGGCAAACGCGGCTCCATCAAGGTCAATGTCAAAGCCAAGCACGACGGAGAAAACCTGATGCTGCGCTTTCAGTGGCCGGATGCGGGACACACACCTGTACCCTTCGCCGACGGTGGCAAGATGGACCCGGTAGATCAGATCAAACTGGCTGTCATGTTCGATGACGACAAAGTTGACTTGGCATCCCAGGTCGGTTGCTGGGCAACCTGTCACAACGATTCACGCTACATGCCGGACGCCCCGAAGGCCGACGCCATTGGGGCCGCTGGTAATATTGGAAAGATCATCAACCTGGCGGATGGGGTCACCAAATACATAAACAACAGCCGTACCGAACTGGAATATAAAGGCAAGAACGGCAAGCCCCGTGGGGCCTGGGACAAACTGGTCGATAAGGCCGAGTTGGACAAGAATTTGGCGGATGGCGTTTACATGGACCTTCTTCGCTTTAAAAGTGGCGACGGAGGCAAAACGGAATCCGGACACATCCTGGCCGACCGCGTTCTTGAACCCGCGAACAAGATAACCTCAAGCGGTGTTCTGGCCGATGGCGTTTGGACCGTCACCATCACCCGCCCCCTGAAGGCAACACAGCCGGGCGGCGTTTCATTTGAGGCGGGCAACCTGTACACCATGGGATTCGCCATACATGATGACTACACGAATGCGCGTTTTCATCATGTCTCACTTGAATACAAACTAGGACTGGATAATGCAGAAGCGGAAATCAATGCTATCAAACAGTAACCTTTTGGCCGCTTGCGTGATCGTGGCGGGGGCCGCCTTTGCCGCCGCCGCTCCCGCCCGCGCAGGCGGTGGGGAAATTGAAATTACGCCGGAAAGGATCAAGGCCTGCACCAAGGCGGAGGCCCGCTACGCCAAGCTTTATCCACAGGCCAAGGTTGATGGCACTGTGATCGTCAAACTTTACAAATACAATTTCTGTCCAGCCAATGTGACCATCAAGGCGGGGACCACTGTCCGCTGGGTCAACGTCGACAAGCGCACATCTCACAGCGTGTGGCTAAAAGACGCCAAGGTTGACGAATCGGAACGGTTTTTCCCGGAAGAAACCTGGGAATATAAATTTGAAAATCCGGGGGACTATCCCTATCTGTGTGGTCCCCACTGGAAAGAGGAAGATATGCGGGGGTTTGTTAAAGTCGAACCCTGACCTCCAGGAACAGAAATACGGTACGTATTTGTTGCGTGGTTTTGTGTCTGGCGCCAATACGGTGTCCAGCGTTCCCGGATTGCGAAGGCGTTTCCCACACACTGTTTCAACGGTTTTGAAGTAAAATTATGCCTGTCTTCTTTTCGTACGCCTTTCGACCGTTCTTCCTGTTTGCCTTCGGTTATGCGTTTATCGCCATGAGCGCGTGGCTTGTCTGGATCGGGCTGCATGCGGCAGGAGCAGAGGTCCTGCATATGAGCATCTCGCTGCCACCCTTCCGTTGGCACGCCCACGAAATGCTGTTCGGCTACGCCATGGCCGCGATAACCGGTTTTTTCCTTACCGCGGTTCCCAACTGGACCGATACCCGGCCGGTACAGGGGCCCACTCTCATCGCGCTGGCCCTCGCCTGGATCAGCGGACGGCTGGCGGTCTGGTTTTCCGCCTTTCTGCCCGAACTTCTGGTTGCCGCTCTTGATTTGTCGCTGACCCTCATGCTGCTCGGGCTCGTCGTTAAGGCACTGAAATCGCGCTGGTCAAAACGTAATTTTATTTTTGTACCCATTCTGCTGTCCCTGCTTGCGGCCAACCTTCTGGTGCATCTGGAACAGTTGGGCATAACCGAAAACACTATTGATCTGGGCCATACGCTGGCCCTGAACACCATACTCGTGTTGATCGTTATCATCGGCGGTCGGGTAATTCCCGCCTTCACGACCAATGCACTGCGGCGTCAGGATGAAGAAAACCTGCCGCAGTCCCTACCGTTTTTTGACGTTGCGGCAATCGTATCCATGGTGCTGATCGCCCTTGGCGACCTGATGGCTCTAGACGATTCCCTACGCGGGGGTCTTGCGCTGCTGGCTCTGTTCGCCAATATTGGGCGGGTCACAAAATGGCAAACAGTTAAAACTGTGGGGGAGCCAATCGTCTGGATCATTCATCTGGGTTACGCTTGGCTGATTGTTGGTCTGGCGCTGAAAGCGTTCGCCCTGTTCGGATCAGATCTTACTGAAATAACAGCCATGCATGCCTTAACCGTGGGCACTGTCGGCTCAATGACAATCGGCATCATGACCCGCGCCGCACTGGGCCATACGGGGCGCCTGATCCAGGCCTCGCCAATGATGGTATCGGCATATGTAATGATGTCTGTAGCCGCATTAATACGAATTGTCGGCCCCACCCTGGTTCCTCAATATTACAACGAAGCCATGCTGTTAGCCGGGCTATTGTGGGTAGGCCTGTTTCTTGGACTGTCCTGGACCTTTTGGCCGATCTTGACACGGCCCCGCATCAACACGTGAGCCCGGATTTTTCAAAATCAAAATAAGATCAGCAAACGGACGCGTGGACTTCCATTGGGTCCACTTGGCAATATTCCTGTAGCGCTTCGACGTTATTGATGACAACGCGGTTCTGTTCCGTGCGCACACCCTGTTTGCGCAATTTTGCCAGGATTCGCGACAGGCTTTCGGGTTGCATGCCGAGACGGCGTGAGATCAGCGTTTTGTCATAGGGCAGAACGACGACAGCGGAGCCTTCATCGACGGAACAGAGCTTCAACAGGAATTCCACTACGCGTTGGGTGGCAGAACTGGTCTTCAGTTGCTCAACATCAACAACAAAGCCGTGCAGGTGTTTTGACATGGAGGCCAGCATATTAAGCGCGATTTCGGGTTTGCTGCGAATATGCGATCGAAATACGCCGCCAAGAACAGGGAGAACACGGGCATCTTCAACGACCTGAGCCGACGCCGGATAACCCTGTTCAAGGAATGTCGCCGCTTCGGCAAGAATTTCGCCCTGGGTAAAAACCCCAAGCACGGCCTCGTCTCCATCAGCCGTTTCACGAAAGACTTTGACCCAGCCATTCAAGACAACATAAAAGCAGTCTGCGGGATCGTCGCGATGAAACAGCATCGTGCCTTTACCCACGTCTTTTGGAACGCTGCCCTCAAGAATATTGTTGAGAAACTCCGAGGGAAGATTCGCGAACAAAGGCAGTTGACGCACAAGAGCTAAATCCGAATCAGTAACCATCCAAACCTCGTGCCGAAACTTCGATATATGTGATGATACGACAAATTAGACCATCAAAACCAGCGGCAATATGTCAGAGCACAAATTTTTGGGCTTTGATATATGTCAAGGTGAGTTTTTCGAAATTAATCATAATCGCCCAGCACCCGGTTATGTATATCGGCATAAATTAGTGGTGCTGGACACCGTTTTGCAGCCAAAGGATAAAATCCATGAACTATCAGGCCTTTTTCCAGAACTCCGTTGACACGATCAAATCCGAAGGTCGCTATCGCGTATTTGCCGATCTGGCGCGCCTGTCGGGCAATTTTCCCCATGCGGTAAATCGGCGCGGCGATAGCCAGGAAGATGTGGTGGTCTGGTGTTCCAACGACTATCTGGGCATGGGGCAAAATCCGGACGTTCGGGACGCGGTGATTGACGCGGCACGGACCTATGGATGTGGATCGGGTGGAACCCGCAATATTTCCGGCACAACCCATTTGCATGTTTTGCTGGAAAAAGAACTCGCCGATCTGCATGCAAAAGAAGCGGCGCTGCTGTTCACGTCGGGTTTCGTATCCAATGACGCGGCGATTTCGACGATTGCAAAACTTCTGCCCGACTGTGTTATTTTTTCCGACGAAATGAATCATGCATCAATGATCGACGGTGTGCGTCATAGCGGATGCGAAAAAAAGATCTTCCGTCACAATGACCTGAACCATCTGGAACAATTGCTAAGCGAGACCGGTTCTGACCGCGCCAAACTGATCGTCTTCGAATCCGTTTATTCCATGGATGGCGACGTTTCACCGATTGCCCGGATTTGCGATCTGGCGGAAAAATATAACGCCATGACCTATCTTGACGAAGTCCACGCCGTTGGCCTGTATGGTCAGCAGGGCGGCGGCATCACCGAACGCGACGGCGTCGCCGCTCGGGTCGATGTCATTGAAGGCACGCTGGCCAAGGGGTTTGGCCTGATGGGTGGGTACGTAACCGGGTCATCGGCCCTGATCGACGCGATTCGCAGCAATGCGCCGGGTTTTATCTTCACCACGACTCTGCCGCCGACAGTTGTCGGGGGGGCGCTGGCTTCGGTCAGGTATGTCCGCGCCCACAACGAGTTGCGTGAACGCCACCAGGAACGGGCAGCCCGTCTGAAGATGTTGATCGCCAAAGCCGGTCTGCCGTTAATGGAATCGGAAACCCATATCGTCCCGGTTCTGGTCGGAGATCCCGTCCGCTGCAAACTGGCGACTGACATGCTGATGGATGTCCACAACATTTATATCCAGCCAATCAATTTCCCAACCGTCCCCCGGGGAACCGAGCGCCTTAGAATTACGCCGACCCCATTGCATAGTGACGAATTGATGGATCAGCTGGTCAGCGCACTGATTGATGTTTGGTCAAAACTGGAGATCAACCTTGCCGCCTGACAACTATTTACTATAGCCGGCAATAATTCTATTGATCGTCCCATCGGCCCGCAGGCTGTCGATTGCTTTTTGTAATGGTGCAAGCACTTCGGCGGATGTTGAGTTGTGAAAAGCATAACCGAGCTGCCCTTCCTTGAGGATAAATGCCTCTTCATACCGGGAGGGGTCACGACCCGATTTTTTCATGGAATATGAAAACACATCCGCAGCGTAAGCGATGGCGTCAACCCGCCCGCGGGCAAAATAGTGCGATAGCTGTTTCAGGGTATCCTTTCTGGCGATCGACTCATCACTGAGCGCAAATTTCCGAATCAGTTGATCGCCGATATCATCCCTGACGACACCGATTCTAAGAGTGCTCAGATCAGCAACATTATTTATCGTTATGTTCTTGTATTTGGGAACGATAACCGATACCCGCACAGGGATTGAGGGACCGACAAATTTCATCATTCGCTGACGTTCAGGCGTATAGGTTGTACTGAACAAAACCGTCCCAGGGTTACGTTGCACGCGTTTATAACTTTCATTCCAGGGGACGATTTTAAATTTTTCAGGAGTGATATCAGCCCCAATTTTTTTCAGGGCGGCCAGCAGAATATCAACAGCCATGCCTGTCGGCACACCGTCTTCGCCCATATAGTTGAAAGGCGGGTATTCTTCGGAATACCAGTCCATGGCTTCAAGTTTCCGGGCGGCTTGCTCGTCTGTCAGCGCCGACAAGGGGGAAGTCGCAAGTAAGGCGCCCAACCATATGGATAAAATCAGTAAAAATCGTCGTATCATTTTCATTCCAAGTCTGATGGACAGAACCAACGTTTGAGCCAAAAACTGTCAGAAAATCATGGTTCGCGAAACTTACCACTTAAAAGTGGTATAAAAAATAACTTTAAATCCTATAACGTGAATTATTTGATCTTCACCTGATGGGTGAACACTCTTCCGTCAGATATGGTGATCTGACTAAATCCCAGCATTCGCGCCAGATCAAAAAAAGTAAGGGTAACTCCGGCCTGGGTCTCCTGAAAGGCCGCTGTCGTTCGTGCGATAGCCGTCAGTGACGCCAGATAAGCCCGGACCCGGTAGATAGTATCCAGAATTCCATCCTGTTGCGCAATAATAATCAACTTTTCGGATTGTTCACCCTTTGCATAAAACACCGTAGACGGTGGATAGGGGCGTTTCAAATTCTCGTGAGTAATCGCTGTTACGAACCCTATCCGACGCAGTTGGTTGGCGTCGGGCAGCACCTTTATCCGGGCATGGTAGATCTCGATCTGGTCAGGCGGTGGATAATAGTAACCGACATGCCGGTCTGCATCCGAAGCCGCATGGGCGCACCCCATTCCGAGCAACGCGATTGCCAGACTGAAAGAGAATTTTATTATCATCATGCCCTGCCCCCTAAGTTGCACAAATCAAATCTTCTCTTCCGGCTCTTCATCATCTGTTAGGTCAATCGGAACGCCCGGCGCCATCTTGGCGGCGCGGAATGACAGGGCGGATTTGACATGGGCCACGTTTTCCGCCGGGGTCAGTTTACTGGTCAGGAAGTCCTCATAGGATTCCCAATCATGGGCAACTATTTTCAGCAGAAAATCCGTCTCTCCCGCAAGCATATGGCATTCACGCACATGCTCCCAGTCCTGCACAAGGGTTTCAAAGGCTTCCAGATCGTGTTCCGCCTGAGAGTTCAAGCCAACTTGGGCAAAAACGGTTATCTGATAGCCAAGAATTTTCGGATCTAGATCAGCATGATATCCCCGGATATAGCCCGCATCTTCCAGTGCACGGACCCTGCGTAAACAGGGTGGCGCTGAAATTCCGGCCCGCTTTGACAACTCTACATTTGTGATCCGCCCGTCGTTTTGTAGGTCATGGAGGATTCGACGGTCAATTCGGTCAAGCTTGACCTTCTGCATGCGCTCGCCTCTCTGTCTCATACGCCTGCCGACCGGTTCAGATGAAAGTCCGAACCATCAAGGCGTACCTGTTATGATGAAATATTTTTGCGAAATTATATTACAATTCCCCCTGTGCCAACACAAGAATATGAGTTAATCATTAAACTTGGAAATTCCCGCGTCTTGCAGGAATTCTCAGTCCCACTTATGTTAGGCCATCATTACCACCCCGGAGCGGCGCGCGCCCTGACAGGCCTTCTAATTTAAGGATATTTTGTTGATGTCTGAGACACACCATACCAAGGTTTTAATTATCGGCTCCGGCGCAGCCGGTTATACCGCCGCGATCTACGCGGCACGCGCCAATCTTAAGCCCATACTGATCCGCGGCCTGCAACCGGGCGGGCAATTGACCATCACCACCGAAGTCGAAAATTACCCTGGATTTGCCGAACCCATTCAGGGACCGTGGTTGATGGAACAGATGTATGAGCAGGCGAAAAATGTCGGCACCGAAATGTTCGAGGATATCATTGCATCTGTCGATTTTTCAGCCCGGCCCTTCAAAGCCATTGGCGATTCGGGGGTCGTATATACCGGTGACACGGTGATTGTCTGCACGGGTGCCAGCGCACGTTGGCTGGGGCTTGAATCCGAGAAGAAATTCATGGGCTTTGGCGTGTCAGCCTGTGCCACCTGCGACGGATTTTTCTATCGTGAAAAACCGGTAGCTGTCATCGGTGGCGGGAACACTGCTGTTGAAGAGGCGTTGTTTCTGACCAATTTCGCCTCCAAGGTGACCCTTGTTCACCGACGCGACGAACTCAGGGCCGAAAAAATTCTCCAGCAGCGCCTGCTCAAGCACGGAAAAATTGAGGTTATCTGGGATTCTGTCCTCGATGAAGTGCTGGGCGGTGACACCCCCCCGGGCGTCACCTCGGTGCGTCTCAAAAATGTCAAAACCGGTAATACCGCTGACATTGATGTGGATGGCGTATTCATCGCCATAGGTCATGATCCAAACACCAAATTGTTCCGGGGGATTCTGGACATGGATGAAGAAGGTTATCTGATTACCGAAGCGGGCGGCACGGCGACCAATATACCGGGTGTTTTCGCCGCCGGCGACGTTCAGGACAAGATTTACCGCCAGGCCGTGACCGCGGCCGGTACAGGCTGCATGAGCGCGTTGGAGGCCGAGAGCTTCCTGACCCGCCAGGAAGCTCAGGCCGAAGCGGCGGAATAGATCTTTCGAACCGGCAACAGGCGTCAGGAGATGTTATGGACTGGGACAAACTGCGGGTTTTTCATGCCGTTGCCGAAGCAGGCAGTTTCACCCATGCGGGAGAGCGTCTGAACCTCAGCCAATCCGCCGTAAGCCGTCAAATCAGCGGTCTGGAGGATAGCCTGCGGGTCCCGTTGTTTCACCGCCATGCCAGGGGACTGAAACTGACCGAACAGGGAGACCTCCTCTACCACACCGCCCATGATGTATTCGCCAAACTGGCCATGGCCCAGGCCCGGATAACAGAAGCCAAGGAACATCCACAGGGGCCACTGAAAATCAACACGACTGTCGCCTTCGGATCGATCTGGCTGACCCCAAGGATCAAAAAATTTATCGAGCTTTATCCGGATATCGAAGTTTCTCTGGTGCTTGCCGATACGGAACTTGATCTCTCCATGCGCGAAGCGGATGCCGCCGTACGCATGATGCCGCCCAAACAGCCGGACCTGATACAAAAGCACCTGATGACCGTTCACTATAACATCTACGGATCACCCGACTATCTCAAGAAACATGGCACACCGTTGAAACCTGAAAATCTTGATGACCATAGTCTGGTCGTCTATGGCGATGACGCCAAACCACCGGTGCCCAATCTGAACTGGTTGCTGGACGCCGGCGCCACTCCGGGTATGCGGCGCGAACCGGTTCTCAGGGTCAACAGCGTCTACGGCATCTTCCGGGCGGTCCAGAGCGGCCTTGGGATCGGCGCCATTCCCGACTACATGAGCCGGGAAGTCGGAAATCTGGTGGAGGTTTTACCGCAATTACGCGGTCCCCAGCTTGATGCCTTTTTCGTCTACCCGGAAGAAATCAGGAATACCAAGCGCATTATTGTGCTTCGTGACTTTCTGGTGGATCAAATGAAAACAGAATTTTCCTGATCGGGACACCGTCCCCCTCCTCTCCCAAGCCATGCGTTTTGCGCATAGGTGCACTGCAAAATAAATAGTGGCATAAATTCGATACCCGGCTTATATTCCAATCATCGAATGTTGCATCGCAGCATTCCTCCTCCCGCCGGACTTGGTCCGGCAAAAGGATCGCCCACATGGCGACTCCTTGCGTCTCCCAGACGTGAAGCCTCCCTGTTTAGACTCGCCCCGGCCTTTTGGCCGGGGTCTTTTTTTGCCCCCCGGGTCAGCCCCGCGCAGACGCCCCACCCATCGGATTGGGCAGGTAGCCGATAAAAGACGTAACTTTCCATTGATCAATTAATTTGGCGCAGAAGAAAATTGACTGCCAATTGAGGATATCCTCCCCGCCATCAGAACGCCTGATACGCCCATCGAATTTTTTACGGACAACGGCAACACCGTCACCCAGATCAATTTCCCCGATCGACATCGCCCGGTGGATGGCCTCGTTCAGCGGTTCTGTATAGTTAACTTTTGCAGATTCCGCCGCTTGGCGCAGCCAGTCGTCACGGTAAGCGGCAAGATTTGGAAAATCCAGCCGCCATTTGTCGGGGTTATCCTGTCCGTGGGCATGCAGACCAAAAAAGCCCTGCTCCTGAAAATCCGATCCTGTCATGGACCAATCCCCGGCACAATAGGCCGCGATATCGCGTTCAACCAGCATTTCCCATATGGCATGGCGATTGATATCAGCTTCGGTAAACGGGTTTTTCATGGACTTTCCTTTTCAACGCCATGGTGCAACCTTTTATTCGGTTCAGTAAATCACCGCTTCCCCCGAACCGCCGTCAACGGCGATGGATTGGCCGGTGACCATATCCGCCAGTGGCGAACAGAAAAACAGAACCGACGAGGCGATATCTTCGGGTTTAATCAGCCGCCCCATGGGGATGTCCCCTGTACGATTGGCGATGACAGAATCGATATCGGTCCCGCTTTCTTTGGCTTCGCGTTCAAATATCTGCATGATTCGGTCGGTCACGGTGTAACCGGGATGGACGCAATTGACGGTAATGTTATGCTTTCCGGCGCGTGTCGCCAGCTGTTTGGTAAAATTAGCAACACCCGCATTAACGACACCATTGGTCATGCGCAACGGAGCGACGATTCGCGCCGTCATGCCGCCAATATTAACGATCCGGCCCCATCCTTGTTTCTGCATAAGTGGGAGAACCAGACGGGCGATGCGAATATAAGCCATCAACTTGACATCAATATGGTAACGAAACTGATCATCCGTCAAATCATCGAAGGTTGCACTGGTTGAAGTCACCGCATTATTCACCAGAACGTCGATCCGACCCGCCGCGTCAGCTACCTGCCCGATCAGTCTTTCGATATCCTCTATCCGGCTGACATCCGCCTTGAAGGTCCAGGCGTTGACACCGCAGGCGCGAATATCTGCTGCAGTCTTCTCAAGACTATCCTCTGTCCGCCCACAAATGGCCACATCCATGCCCTGATCCGCGAGCGTAAGCGCCACCGTCCGACCTATCCCCCGGCTGCCGCCCGTAATAAGAGCGACCTTGTTGGTCAGTTGAAACTCCATCATTTTCCTCCTGCCTGTGCCTGATTCCGCTCAAAACGTCTCTACCGATGGCCTGAGTTCGATTTCCCAGGTCCAGGCGCTGCGGTGCTGGCGGACGATTTGGAGATAGGTCTGGGCAATAGCATCGGGATCAAGGGATGTCTTCGGGTCATCGAACGGCGCGCCCCGCTTCTCGTTCAGGATTTTACCGTCGATGACAAAATGGGCGACGTGGATGTTTTGCGGTGACAATTCCCGGGCCAGGCTTTGGCACAAACCGCGGAGCGCAAATTTTCCCATGGCGAACGGAGCCGAACGGGCATACCCCTTTACACCCGCTGACGCCCCGGTAAACAGCATTGCCCCCTGGCCCGCCCTGAGCATGCGCCGAGCGGCCTGTTGGGCGGCAAGAAAGGCACCATAAGCACTCACCATGATCGCGTCTCTGGTCTCGACAGGATCAACATCGGTGATCGCGCCGGGGACCCGTCTACTTGGGTTATAAACCAGAATATCCGGGGTCCCGATATCCGTTTCAAAAGCATCAAACAGGCCTTCCACGGCCGCCGGATCAGTGGCGTCACAGGAATACGCTCGGCCATTGATTTCTTCGGCCAGCGCCGCCAGTTTGTCCGCATTGCGGGCCGCCAAGCCGACCGACATACCTTCCGCCGCGAACAACCGGGCAACAGATGCACTGAGACCGCTTCCGGCTCCAATGATCAATACTTTTTCCACTGTTTTTCTCCTCCAGATTATCCGTCTTGCTGATCGTCCTTCCCCGGCCGAATGGTTATCGCCCGAATCCGGCAATGTGGGGGAGCCAGGTCGCAGTCTGCGGCACGGTCAACACAATCACCAGCCCCAAAAGCATGAGCAATACGTAAGGCAGAATACCGCGGATGATCTGGCCCATGGGGGCCTGGGCAATGCCCTTGATGACGAACAGGTTCATTCCCACCGGCGGCGTAATCAACGCCAGTTCAAGATTAATCATCAACAGAATGCCATACCAGACCGGGTTGATGCCGAGTTCCAGCATAACCGGAAAAATGATCGGTGTGGTGATCAGGATGATGGCAATAGTTTCGAGAAACATCCCCAGCACAAAGATCACACACATGACGGCGATGATGAATACCATCGGCGACGCCCCCATGGCGATTACCGCCTCGACCAGTTCATTGGGCAACCGCATGATCGTCACCACATAGCCGAACATCGCGGCTGTGGCCAAAATCATGAACAGCATCGCCGTCGTGCGGACGGTCTCGAACGCCGTATCATAAAGATCGCGCCAACCGAAATTTCTATAAACACCGACAGCAATCACCAGCGCGAAGACGCAACCAACGGCGGCCGCCTCTGAAGCGGTAAAGATACCAAAATAGATTCCGCCCAGAACCAGAGGCGGCAATGCCAGCGCCCAGATCGATTTACGTAACGCCGCCCTACAGGCCGGCCAGCCGACCCAGCTTAACCTTTCCGTATCCTCGCGCCACATTGCCTGGACGATGCAATAGCCAGCAAAGATCGACGCAATGATCAGGCCCGGAATGACCCCGGCCAGGAACAGGGCGCCAATGGACGTTTCAGTGACGATGGCATAAAGGATCAGCGGACCCGAGGGCGGGATGAGAATACCCAGTGTCCCGCCCGCCGCGACCACACCGAAGGCATCGCTCGGTCGGTACCCGTAACGCTGCATCTGCGGGATGGCGCTTGAGCCAATGGTCAGCGCCGTCGCCACCGATGACCCGGAAATAGCGGCAAACACGGTGCATGACAGCACCGTCGCGACCCCCAACCCCCCTGGCAAGTGACGAACCAGGGCATTGGCGGCTTCGAATAGATCATCAACCACCTTCGAGCGAATCATGATATGGGCCATAAACGCAAACATGGGAATGGCGCTCAGCAGGCCGGTATCAAGTTTGCCGAAAACTGTGTCAGCGATACCACCGATACTGCCTTCCGTGATCAGCATCAGAACAATGGAGGCGACGCCAAGTCCGGCAAAAATGGGGGTCCCCGTCAACAACAGGATGACCAGCCCGGTCAGGATCAGAAAAGTTGTCAAAGCGAGCGGTCCCGCCGCATCAATTTAAGCAGGTTGGCAACCGCCACCAAGGCCAGCAACAGAGCTCCCACAATTAGAAAAGATTGCGGAATCCACATGGGAACCTCCAGATAGCCTTCCGACAGGATGCCAAAGTTCGCCGAATATTCGAGCGTGGCTTTCCCGCTGATCAGCAGAGCGACGGCGACGACCAGAACCATAAGGTTGCCCCACATCATGGCGATGCGCCGTCCCTTTGCCCCGAGTCGACTGGTGATCAGGTCAACAGCGATGTGATCCCCCCGACGTAGTGTTTCACCCGCGCCCAGCATGACGAGAGCGACAACCAGATACCCCGAAAACTCATCGGTCCAGGTCACTGGAGTGCCGAGGATGTAGCGGTTGACCACGCTATAGGAGACCACCAGCATCATTAAAAGAACGATGCCAACACCAATCGAGGCGGCCAGACGGGTGATGTAGGCGACCCAGCGCCCATCACCCGGCGGGGGGACCTTCGCCCCCCCGGCCTCATTCACCGATGATGGTGAGGATTTCATCTAAGTGAGCGCTTACATACGGGAGATCATGTCCAGTAGTTTTTTGCCATCATCGCCGGCGGCTTTTGCGAACGCCTTGTCGAAGGCTGGCCCCATCACGGCTTTCATGGTGGCAATTTCCGCCGCCGTGTGGATGTGCACTTTCATGCCCTTTTCACGAAGTTGACCGGGCGCCTTTGCCGCCGATTCCTCAGTCAGGTCAATCGCCCATTGCGCCGCCTTGTCACCGGCAGTCTTCAATGCCTTCTTGTTGGCATCAGAGAGCTTGTCATACCACGCCGGATTAACGTAGCCGTGGAAGAACACGCTGAATAGCGGCGATACCGTGACGTGGTCCTGAACTTCGTAATATTTCCGCGAATAAGCGGCTGAGATATCGGTCAGACCGGCGTCGATAACACCAGTGCTGAGAGCCTGGTAGACTTTACTACCCGACATCGCCGACGGCGCCGCCCCCAGGGCCACCAAGCCTGCGTCAACCAGCGAATTGATACCGCGAATTTTAACACCCTTAAAGTCACTTGGCTTGATCAGCGGAGCCCCCTTCGAGGTATAGGCAGACATGCGTGTGGTGAACAGCCAGACCGTATTGCGCACCCCTTTTTCAAGTAACTTGGCATCCAGGAACGAGGCCGCGGGCGACCCCGGCCATTTGGCGAGAACGTCCTTGTCCGTTACCGAATAGGGTTTCAGAGTGACATTCATGGTCGGGACGGTCTTGCCCCACTGAAAATTGACCGAAAATGCACATTCAATATCCCCTTTGGCAACGGCGGGAATGTTCTGTTTGGCGCCACGCAGACTATTGGCGCCAAAAATCTGGACATCAAGGTCACCTTTTGACTGAGCCTTGACCTCCGCCGCCCATTTGTCGATGACCTTGGCAATATGATGCTTGGGCGGCAACTGGTGGCTGCATCGCATTACCGCCGCCTCGGCGTCTGACGCGCCAGAGACAATTGTCACACCGGAAATGATGGCCGCCCCCGCAGCAAGTGAAATCAGTTTTTTCATTGTATCCTCCCTATTGTGTTGTCGTTGGTCGTAAAATTCACAGATTTTCATGCGGAACACCCGCAATGAGACTGGCCGCATAATTCAGATAATCCTCTTCACGGCCCCTTAGGCCCGGAAGGTCAATAATCTCGTTGAAATCGTCAAACTGCAACATATCCGGGTCATACCCGACGGTTGTGCCATTTTTTGCCAGATACCCCATAAAGGCCTTCATCGCCTTGGCAACGACAAAAGTTGCGGCAACCGGGTAGGTCACGGCGGCAAACCCAATTTCGGTCAGTTCATCAAGACTTAATACCGGCGTGGTCCCGCCTTCGATCATATTGGCCAACTTAGGCCCATCCAGCTCGCGACAGATACGTCGCATTTCGTCAACGTTGCGAGGCGCCTCGACAAACAGAAGATCCACACCCGTTTCATTGTAAAGGGCCATCCGCTCCAGGGCATCATCCAGCCCATTGACAGCATTGGCGTCCGTTCGCGCCATGATAACAAAATCCGGGTCCTGCCTCGCATCCAGTGCCGCTTTCAGCTTGGGAACCATCTCCCCAGTCGGGATTACGTTCTTCCCGGCCATATGGCCGCAGCGTTTTGGGAACACCTGATCCTCAATAAACATACCGGCCAGACCCGCACGCTCATACAGTCGGACCGTTCGCGCCACATTGGTGACATTGCCGAATCCGGTATCGCCATCACCAAAAAACGGTATATCAATCACATCACAAATACGCGCGTAGTGATCAGCCATTTCGGTGAGGGAAAGTTGCGACGTGTCCGGCTGCCCCAGCAACGTCGCCGAGGTTGAATAGCCGCCGCCGGTCATCGCCTTGAATCCGGCCTGTGCCCCGATTCGCGCCGACAGCACATCGTGCACACCAGGGAGCAGCAGGATTTCAGGCGCATTAATCAGCTGCTTGAAAAGGGTCGTCTTGCGCATGGAATCCTGCTTTCTGGTTGATCAGGCGCGGAAGTTTAGCGTCATGGCGGCGTGTTGATCAATAGCAACACGGGTCGATTTCATTTCCATGCCGGATGATCGCCAAGTCTACGCCAGCGAAGGCCTGTTCATGCGGATTATCCACTGGCATCCCGGCGCTCGGCAATAACCTTGTCAGCTTCCTTACCGGACAGTTCCTGCAGATGGTCGAAGGTGCCGTCAAAGGTGCCGACCCCCAATGTCATGGACCGTAGTTCAATAATCAGGTCGTGCATTTCTGATTGTGGCAGCTGGATAGTGACCTCATCCCAGCCAACCCAACCCGGTTTGGCGCTATAGCCCAGAATCTGGCCACGTCGCCCGCTAACCAGACGCTGCACCCCGGACGTATAATTCGACGGCAATGCCATGACCACCTGAAAAATCGGTTCCAGCAGCACCGGATTACAGTTGGGCGTCCCTTCGCGCATGGCCTGGGCGGCGGCTTTCTTGAACGCCATGTCGGAACTATCGACCGCGTGAAACTGGCCGTCCGTCAACGTCACGGCGAAATCAACCATCTGAAAGCCGAGAGGACCCCGGGCCATGAATTCCCGGATGCCGTGCTCGACAGCCGGAATATAATTTTTCGGCACCGCGCCACCGGTGATGGAGTCTGAGAACTGGAACCCGGACCCTCTGGGCAGGGGTTTGATATCCAAGTGCACATCACCATATTCGCCATGACCACCGGACTGCTTCTTGTGGCGCGCATGCTGGGAGATGGGTTTACGAATGGTTTCCTTGTAGGGCACGCGGGGGCGGGTAGAATTGACTTCCAGATTAAACCGGCTTTTGAGCTTATCGAGGGAAATCAGCAAATGGATTTCTCCCTGCCCCCAAAGCAGCATTTCGCCCGTATCGGGATGATGCTCCCAGCTCAGTGACGGGTCTTCCTCGGCCAGTTTATTGAGCACCCCGGAAAGTTTGACATCATCGGTGCGGTGTTCGGCGTGAATAGCCAGTGCAAACAGCGGTGTCAAAGGAGCTGGCCAATCAACGGACAGCGATCCCGATTCCGTCAACACCGTTCCGGTCTCAATTTCATCCATACGACCGAGGGCAACGACCTCACCGGAGCCCGCTTCCGTGACTTTTTCATGTTTCTGACCGATGACCCGATGCAGACCGGAAACCCGGCAGCCATTCAGCGTCATTCCGTCCTTGATTTTACCGGAAAACACACGCGCCAGACTGAGTTTCCCCACATGCCCGGCATGAACGGTCTTGAACACCTGCGCTGTTACACCACTTTCCCCGGCGATACCCAACCGCTCGGCAACCGCGTTGGCCTCCGGCACTTCATGGCGCAACGCCTTCATCAGTCGCCGGACCCCATTGTCGTGTTCGGCGGAGCCAAAAAATACCGGAACAATCAGGCGTTCCTGCAAATCCTTGGCGAGGGAAGCATAGATTTCATCACTGGTCGGGATGACGTCTTCAAGCAGGTTTTCCAGCAGGGAATCATCAAAATCCGCCAGCGATTCCAGCATTTCCGTCCGCGCTGTCTCTTCGCGGTCTTTGGCTGGACCGGGAATTTCCATCAACCTCGATACGTTATCCGACTGCCATTCGAAGGCCCGCTCACTGACCAGATCAACGTGGCCGGTGATGTCTTCACCGTCGCGGATCGGGATTTCACGCAGAATCAACGGATGCTCGGAAATTTCCTGCAGCGCATCCAGCGTCTCTTTGACGCTGTGGCTTGGCACATCCATTTTGTTGACAAAAATCATATGCGGGACGTCGTGATCATTGAGAAAATTTAGGACCGGCGCCACCGTCATGACCTTGTTAGGGTCGGCTTCACACACGACCACGGCCGTATCGGCGATCATCAGGGCCAGCTGTGCGTCCTGTCCCAGCTCCACCGAACCTGGACAATCAAGAAAAGTCCAGGTTTCGCCCAGGTATTCCCCTGAAGCGACATTCAGTTCCGTCGACATCTGGCGCGCCTTGCCTTCCGGCGAGCCGTCGCCGACCATGTTTGACTCCTTGGCGGTCCCCTTTCGCCTGATCGTGCCCGCGATCGACAACATGCTCTCAAGAAGCGATGTTTTTCCGCTGAGATAGGGGCCCACAAGAACTGCTGTGCGGGGGCCCGAAGGTATTTTGTTTGGCATGAATCACTCCCTGGTCCGCGTGATATCGGGCGGCCCGGGCGAGCCCGGAACCGGTCTCGATTTAATATACTCTTTTTATCAAATAAAAGGGTAATCCCCCCGCCACGGGATGCAAGGGAAAATACTGAACTTTATACCTTCGGGGCGGGTCCAATAGGCCAGAAGAACTCTCGGTCAAAATAGCGGAAATTGTCCCATGGCGAAAATTTGTTGTTTTGTTTAGATTCGCTATCTGTTTGCCTGGAAAAATTTGGAATTGGACATCAAACAAATATGACTGATGATGAAAAAAAGGTTCTTTGCGAATGGAGAACCCGCCTGGAACAAATTGCAATGAGGGAGACAGGAGGTGACGGGTCCCATGACCTCTCCCATTTCAAGAGAGTTTTCAGCCTCGCTGTGATGATCGCCGACAAGGAACAAGAACCCGCCGACCGGCTGGTTCTTTTAGCCGCCGCGTACCTTCACGACATCGTAAATCCTCGCAAGGACTCTGAGTTGCGTCCAAAGGCGTCCGCCTTATCTGCGGATTGTGCTGGCGAGATTTTATTTCATGAAGGCTTCCCCCAGGACAAGATTTCGGCTGTTCAGCACGCAATAGTAACGCACAGTTTCTCGGCCGACATGGAACCATACACTCTAGAAGCCAAAATTATACAAGATGCCGACAGGATTGAATCTTTGGGCGCAATCGGGCTCGCCCGTACTTTTTATATCGGCGGCCGTCTTGGCAGCAAAATATTTGATCCGGCCGATCCCCTAGCCGAGCGAAGGGCGCTTGATGACAGCAAATACGCCGTCGATCATTTCCAAACCAAGCTGCTAAAACTTCCTGGACTCATGAAAACCGTGGAAGGAAAGAAAATCGCGAACGAACGCGCATTGGTGCTGACAACCTATATAAGCCAGCTCGTTGGTGAACTTGCACTCGGATAGGTTACCCCTGTCCCAGCCCACCAACTCCTGGATTCGTCTGGCCGCTGCCGTCGCCGCGAATCAGCTTAGCGCCGCACAAGCGCGCTGGATACGCTGACACGCGTCTTCCAGCAGGTCCGTGGCGGTGGCGTAGCTGATACGGAAGTGCGGGCTGAGGCCGAAAGCCGCACCATGCACGGCGGCGACCCCTTCTTCTTCCAGAATATAGGTAACGAAGTCTTCGTCATTTTCTATAGTCTTGCCGCTGGGTGTCTTTTTACCGATCAGGTCGGCGCAACTGGGGTAGACATAAAACGCCCCTTCCGGTGTCGGACAACTGAGGCCGGTCGCCTGATTGAGCATACTGACGACCAGATCACGGCGTTCTTTGAAGATTTTGTTGTGTTCGGCAATAAAATCCTGTGGCCCATTTAGCGCGGCGACCGATGCGGCCTGACTGACGGCGGCGGTATGGGAGATCGACTGCGACTGCACCTTGGTCATGGCCTTGGTCAGTTCGACCGGGGCCCCGGCAAACCCGACCCGCCAACCGGTCATGCAGTAGGCCTTCGACATGCCGTTCATGGTGCAAGTGCGTGATTTCAGTTTCGGCTCCACCTGGGCGATGGTCGAAAATTCGAAATCGTCATAGACAAGGTGTTCATAAATATCATCTGAAAATACCCAAACGTGCTCATGGCGTAACAACACATCCGCCAGCGCCTTGAGGTCATCTCGGGTATATCCGGCTCCCGTAGGATTTGACGGGGAACACAGGATCAGCCATTTGGTTTTCGGTGTAATCGCCGCTTCCAGCTGTTCGGGGCTCATCTTGAAGCCGTTCTCGGCCGGGCAATCGACGATCACCGATTTTCCCCCAAAAAAGGCTGGAATGTCCGGATAACTGACCCAGTAGGGAGCCGGAATGATGATTTCATCGCCAGGATTGACTGTCGCCATCATGGCGTTGAAAATGACCGGCTTACCGCCACAACTGACATGGATTTCGTCGCGGCTATAGTCGAGGTCATTGTCGCGTTTGAACTTGGCGATGATCGCATCCTGAAGTTCCGGAATACCATTGACCGCAGTGTAGCGGGTCATGCCATCATCCAGGGCCTGCTTGGCCGCTTCGATAATGTTGGCCGGGGTATCAAAATCAGGCTCCCCGGCGCCCAGGCTGATGATATCACGCCCGCTGGCGGCAAGATCGCGGGCTTTCTGGGAGACGGCAATGGTGGCGCTGGGCTTAACAGCGCTCAGGCGATCAGCAACAAACGACATGTCAGGTTTTCCGTTTTATGATTTGCAAAAGCATAAATTTCCGAAGCGCAGCCTACGCCCGCCCATAGGGTCGTGCAATAGGAAAACCGGCGCGCGGCCTTGCCGTTTCAGCGCCAGTCCGTAAGATCATCAATTGCGTCAAAATTCGCCGGAGTCCGCAAGATGGATACCTTGTTGGAGGAAAGTTATATACGCGTCAAACCCTGCCGTTACGGGGCGATGTTGTATTTCAAGGGAGATTCCTATGTCGGTCGCTCCCTTGATCTTTATGGGGAATTTTCCGAGGGCGAAGCGCAGATGTTCGCCCAGATTCTGCGCCCCGGCATGACCGTCCTCGACATCGGCGCCAATATTGGCTGCCACACCGTATTCATGGCAAAAAAGGTTGGCCCTGACGGGCGGGTCCACGCATTTGAGCCGCAGCGAATTGTCCATCAGGCATTAACCGCCAACCTTGCACTGAACGCCATCGAAAACACCACGGCCCATCACTGTGGCGCCGGACAGAAAAAAGGAACAATCACGGTTCCCCAAGTAAATTACGCGGCAGGCGGGAACTTTGGCGGCCTTGCCCTGGGCGGCTTCGAAACCGGTGAACAGGTTACGCTCCGCAGTATTGATTCGTTAAAGCTGGCGACCTGTCAGTTTATCAAGATTGATGTAGAGGGTATGGAAACCGAAGCGATAAAAGGTGCGAAAGCGACTCTGAAAAAGTTTAAACCCTATTTGTATGTGGAAAATGACCGCCGGGAACGTTCCGCTGAATTGATCGAAACCCTGTTTTCCGCGGATTATCGCCTGTATTGGCATCTGACGAGGTTGTTCAACCCTAATAATTTCTACACCAACACGGAAAATGTTTTCGGCAACCTGATTTCCAGGAACATGCTATGTGTCCCAAAGTCAAAAAACACGGAAATCCGCGAAATGACAGAAATAACCTCTGCCGACATCCGGTTTTGACAACACCCGCCCCCGGTGGGCGTTCACGTGGTCATTTCGAACACCGCCCCGTAGTGATAAGGCGGCAGTTCAATCACTTCGCGCAAGGCTAATCCGGCGGTGGCAATGCTACTTGCACAGGCATCCGGGCTTAAGCGCAGATCCGTCGCCGGCCCCCGCGGCTGTCCCATGACCGTCGTCAGTTCGCGCGCCGTACCGTGCCAGTTGACAATCACCAGCCATCCCTCGGGTTGCAGAATTCGCCGGACCCCTCGGGCGAAGGCCGCTTTATCAGGAATTCCATGAAACGTATTGGCAATAAAAACCAAATCCTGTGGTTCGCTGACACTCCGCGACAAATCTGAAACATCAGCCTGAACGAACGATATATTTTCACAGCCTTCCGCCAAACAAACCTGACGCGCCCGCTCCAGTTCATCGGCATCAAGATCAATCGCCTGGACGCGGGCGGGTGCGACCGCCCGACAAAGCGCCGGGGTAAAACGACCATCCCCGCAGCACACATCAAGCGCCGCCATGTGTGCGACAACGCCCAGCTTCCGCACAACAGCGTCGGCATCGGGCCACAGGGATTGCCACCAGTCGGAATCCGGCATCGACGTCGCCGGAAATATTGGGTCATCAATCACTGCGGGCCGCCCTTCGGTTATGCTGAATCCGATAGCAGGAGTTTATCATATGACGCCGACAGATTCATACCTGTCCGCTTTACCCAGGACTCGCCAAAGGCCCCGACGGTGTCCTATATAAGGGGATGGACGGCATTCCCAAATTTATTCCGCTGAAGCGCGCACCCGTTAAGGATGGACGCAAACTCAAGCTGACTTCTGAATTCCAACCGGCTGGCGATCAGCCCGAGGCCATCAAGGAACTGACGGCGGCTCTGCAAGCAGGAGAGCGCGATCAGGTTTTGCTGGGTGTCACCGGGTCGGGCAAGACCTTCACCATGGCCCATGTCATCCAGAATTTGAACCGCCCGACGCTGGTGCTGGCGCCCAACAAAACGCTGGCCGCCCAGTTGTACGGCGAGATGAAGGAGTTCTTTCCCGAAAACGCCGTCGAATATTTTGTCTCCTATTACGACTATTACCAGCCGGAAGCCTACGTACCACGCACCGACACCTATATCGAAAAGGACGCTTCCGTTAACGAGCAGATTGACCGGATGCGCCACGCCGCCACCCGTTCCCTTCTGGAACGTTCGGATGTGGTGATCGTCGCTTCGGTCAGCTGCATCTACGGCATTGGTGCGGTTGAAACCTACGCCGAGATGGTGCTTAAACTTGGCACGGAAATGCTGATGGAACGGGGCACCCTGCTGAAGCGGCTGGTTGAGCTTCAATACAAACGCAACGACGCGGCCTTCTTTCGGGGTGCCTTTCGGGTACGTGGCGATGTGGTTGAAATTTTCCCATCACATATGGAAGACCGGGCCTGGCGCATCTCGCTGTTTGGCGACGAGATCGAAACCATCTGGGAAATAGACCCGCTGACGGGAGAAAAAATCGCCACCCTTGATGAGATCACAATCTACCCGAATTCCCACTACGTCACCCCGCGCCCGACCTTGCTTCAGGCCATTCCGCAAATCCGCGCCGAACTGAAACAGCGCCTGCCTGAACTCGAGAACGAGGGCAAGTTGCTGGAAGCCCAACGGCTTCGTGAACGCACGACATTCGATCTGGAAATGCTGGAAACAACCGGCTTCTGTTCGGGGATCGAGAACTATTCACGTTACCTGAGCGGTCGCCAACCAGGCGAACCGCCGCCAACACTGTTCGAATACCTGCCTGAAAATGCACTGCTGATGGTTGATGAAAGCCATGTCACCGTGCCCCAGGTCGGCGGCATGTATAAAGGCGATTTCAACCGTAAAAGCACACTCGCCAATTTCGGCTTTCGGCTGCCGAGCTGCGTTGATAACCGTCCGCTTAAATTTGAGGAATGGGACCACATGCGCCCCGAAACCGTGTTTGTCTCGGCCACGCCGGGACCGTGGGAACTGGACCGCACCGGCGGCGTTTTTACCGAACAAGTGGTGCGCCCGACCGGCCTGATTGACCCGGAATGCATTATCCGACCCGTCGAAACCCAGGTTGATGATCTGTTGGGTGAAGTCAAGGAGGTGGCCCTGAAGGGCATGCGCACGCTGGTCACCACCCTGACCAAACGCATGGCCGAAGATCTGACCGAATATCTGCACGAACACGGCGTGCGGGTGCGCTACATGCATTCCGACATCGAAACCCTGGAACGTATCGAAATCATCCGCGACCTGCGTCTGGGCGCTTTTGACGTGCTGATCGGCATCAACCTCCTGCGTGAAGGCCTGGATATTCCCGAATGCGGACTGGTTGCGATTCTTGATGCCGACAAAGAAGGGTTCCTGCGCTCGAAAACCTCGCTGGTGCAGACCATTGGCCGGGCCGCCAGAAATGTAGATGGGCGCGTCATCCTGTATGCCGACCACATGACGGCCAGTCTTGACTATGCCATCGGCGAAACCAACCGTCGCCGTACCCGTCAAACGGCCTACAACGAAGCCCACGGCATCACCCCCCAGAGCATCAAAAAGGGTATTTCCGACATCATTGAAAGCGCCTACGAACACGACTACGTCACAGTTGATACCGGCGTATCAGGAGAAACTCAGCTTGTCGGTCATAACATCGGCGCTGTCATCAAGGACATGAATGACAAAATGCAAGCCGCCGCCGCCGACCTGGAATTCGAAGAAGCCGCCAGACTAAGGGATGAAATTCGCCGCCTGGAAGCCACCGAACTGGGTCTCACCAAACCGGGAGTTTCGCCGAAGGCGGCATGGAAACATAAGAAGGGTGGGAAGAAGGGGCGGTAACCCGGTTTTTCATACGTCGGTCAGGTTCCTATATGTTCGATCAGTTTTGGGCCTCAATGGTTTTGAATATTTATCAATTTAGGATACAATTTCGCCATGACGACACTCTCAACCCTGAAAAACCATCGCTTGGAAATTCTTAAGCTTTCCAAACACCACAAGGCGGCAAATATTCGGGTTTTTGGCTCCAGCGCTCTTGAATCTGAAACCAACAATAGCGACATCGACCTCCTGGTTGACTGGGAGGACGGGGCAAGTCTCGTTGATTGGGTGGCGTTAAAAGAAGAACTCGAAACTCTACTGGAGCGGGATGTTGATTTGGTCAGCTCCGGTTCACTTCATTGGTATGTCCGAGATAGAATACTGTCCGATGCGATCCCGCTCCCATGAAGGATGAGCTTCTTTACATTGTCCACATTCTTGAATGTATCGATAAAATTGAACGCTACACGTCGGCTGGTCAGGAAACATTAACCGACGATACAATGGTTTATGATGCGGTTCTACGGAATCTCCAGACCTTATCCGAAGCCACTCAAAAATTATCCGATGAAACAAAAGCACTGTATGAAAACATTCCATAGCGAGAAATATCAGGATTTCGGAACATTCTAGCACACGACTATCTGGATGGAATCGATATCAAAATTGTCTGGCAAGTTCTTTCGCATGACCTCCCCTTGCTGAAGGTGGTGATGGAAACGAGGTTTCCAGATTGGCGACAACATAAATTTTGCCGCTAAATTTCAGTTTCATTTCAACGCCTTGAACCGGCCCAGTCTCACCCACCCAGCAACTCCGGTCTTATGACCCACATAACCGACCAGCCATCACCGTTTTCGCCGCGTTCCAGGGCGACGACGGTGCCGGGTTTGAAGTGGATGATGGTTTCGTCTTCATCGCCACAAACCAGACGGGAGAGCAGTTTGCTGAGAAAAGGAAGATGGCCGACAATCATCCGGTCGCCCGAAATCTGTTCCCCCGGCCCGTCCTCGATGGCGCTGCACAGCAGGTCGATCGGGTCATTGGGCGCAATGGGATAGAGGCATTCCTGAACAACCCGCCCCGGCCCCAGGGTTTCCGACATCAGTAGCGCCGTTTGCATGGCGCGCACCTTTCCGGAATGAAGAACACCGGAGATATTGAGCTGGCTTCTGGCCAGAAAAGAGGCGACCCGCTGCACAGTGGCCCGTCCGGCGTCACTGAGGGGGCGTTCCGGGTTTTCGTCTTTCGGCAACGCCGTCCCGTGCTGAACAAGATAAAGGTGCATGTCTGATTGCTCGCCCCGTTATATGGTTGACCCGATCATAGTCCCTGCGGCCTTACCCGTTCAAGGATAGCACATATCGACGAAAACCGGTTACGCCGTCGAAATTATCTTCAACATGGGTCATTCCGGCCTGTTCTAGAATTCGGCACGAACGTGTGTTACCCGCCATGGCGAGAGCGAAAACCTGCTTGAGTTCCGGGTGCCGGCGTCCATACTCAAGCGTGGCGCTGACCGATTCCGGTGCGAGCCCCCGCCCCCACCAAAGGCGGTCCAGCGTATAGCGCAGCGTCACACCATCAAAGCCCGGGCGCCCGGCAAAACCGCACTCGCCGATAAAATGGTCAGATTGCCGGTCGAACAACGCCCACATGCCAACGCTCGAGCGCTGCCACTGAGCGATGTAGGTTTCCAGCAATTCAATCGCCTGACCAATATCCAGCGCACCGACCCTGGTCTGGGCCATGTTTTCCGGATGGGTCTTCAGGTCGATAAACCAGGCTTCGTCCGATTTTTCAAACGGCCGCAGGTAGAGCCGCTTGGTGTATATGTCACTCATGATCTTCTCCAATGCTTAAACGACGGGTAGCCCGCAACCGCGGCCTTCTGGAACTTGCCAGCTATTGGCTTCCTCGTCGTCGTGATCGGAGATGGATCGATGTGTGTTTCACGTTCTTTTCCCAAACAAAAAAACGCGGCACCGGGTGCCGCGTTTTCCTGAAATTCAATTCTGTCTCTATCAGGCGGACGCGGCGGCTAACATGGCTTCCGCAGCACGTCGTTCGGCCTCTGCTTTTCTTCTGCTGTGGTCATCGGCTTCCGCTTCTGCCTTTAGCGCTGCTTGCACGCGGACTTCCGCAGCGGCCTTGTCCAGTTCGGAAACCGGAATCGCTTCCTCAGCCAGAACCGTGCAGCGTTCGGGCGACACTTCGCAAAACCCGCCCGCGACAAAAATCCGTTCCTTCACCTTGCCGCCGTCGTGGATATCAATCACCCCCGGACGCAGGGTGGCAATCAGCGGCGAGTGGTTCGGAAGCACACCGAGATCGCCCTCGGCACCAGGGACCACAACCATTTCCACGGGCTCCGATTTAAGGAGCCGTTGTGGTGAGACAAGTTCAAAGTCGACCGTATCGGCCATCCTTTTATACTCCTAGCCTAAATTCCTAAGCGGCTTCCGCTGCCATGCGCTTGGCTTTTTCGAGGACTTCATCAATGGTGCCAACCATATAGAAGGCGGCTTCCGGAATATGGTCATATTCCCCATCAAGAATCCCCCGGAAGCCCTTGATCGTATCTTCAAGACTGACCAGAACGCCTGGCGACCCGGTGAAGACCTCGGCAACGTGGAACGGCTGCGACAGAAAGCGCTGAATTTTACGTGCCCGAGCAACAGTCAGTTTATCTTCTTCGGAAAGCTCGTCCATGCCCAGAATGGCAATAATGTCCTGCAATGACTTGTAAGCCTGAAGAACCTGCTGAACGCCTGTCGCCACGTTATAGTGATCTTCACCGATAATGCGCGGGTCAAGAATACGTGACGTTGAATCCAACGGGTCCACAGCCGGGTAGATACCGAGTTCGGCAATCTGACGCGACAGCACGGTGGTTGCATCAAGGTGAGCAAACGACGTCGCCGGGGCTGGATCGGTCAAATCATCGGCAGGAACATAAATGGCCTGCACGGAGGTGATGGACCCCTTGTTGGTCGAGGTGATGCGTTCCTGCAGGGTCCCCATATCGGTCGCCAGCGTCGGCTGATAACCCACCGCCGATGGGATACGCCCGAGAAGGGCGGACACTTCGGAACCCGCTTGCGTGAAACGGAAAATATTATCAACGAAGAACAGCACGTCCTGGCCTTCTTCATCACGGAAATATTCGGCCAGCGTCAAGCCGGTCAGGCCAACGCGTGAGCGGGCTCCCGGAGGTTCGTTCATCTGACCATACACCAGAGCCGCCTTTGATTCGCCGTCTGGCACGATAACGCCGGATTCGATCATTTCATGATAAAGATCGTTACCTTCACGGGTCCGTTCTCCAACCCCGGCAAATACCGAATAGCCGCCGTGGCCTTTGGCGACGTTGTTGATCAATTCCATGATCAAAACCGTCTTGCCCACACCGGCACCACCGAACAGACCGATTTTACCACCCTTCGAGTAAGGCGCGATCAAATCGACAACCTTAATCCCGGTAGTCAGAATTTCCGTTTCCGTGGATTGTTCAATAAATTCGGGCGCATTGCGGTGGATCGGCAGGGACATCTTGGCATTGACCGGTCCCCGTTCGTCAACCGGTTCACCGATAACATTGAGGATACGTCCAAGAGTTTCCGGGCCAACGGGAACGGAGATCGGCGCCCCGGTGTCGGATACTTCCTGACCACGTTGCAAACCTTCCGTTGAATCCATGGCAATTGTACGGACCGAGTTTTCACCAAGATGCTGCGCCACTTCCAGAACCAGCAGTTTTCCATGATTCTGTGTATGAAGAGCGTTCATGATATACGGCAGTTCGCCATCGAACTTAACGTCGATCACGGCCCCCAAAACCTGAGTAATTTTACCTACGCTTTTATTCGCCATCGCTGATGCTCCTGTTGCCTTTCAGCGGACCCGAAAGGGCCGTTAATTCCTACAGCGCTTCCGCGCCAGAAATGATTTCAATTAATTCACTGGTGATCACAGCCTGACGTGTCCGATTATAGGTCAGCGTCAGTTTGTCTATCATTTCGCCTGCATTGCGTGTCGCGCTATCCATGGCTGACATACGAGCGCCGTGTTCGGAAGCAGAACTTTCCAGCATGGCCTGGAAAACCTGCACAGCCAGATTACCCGGCAGCAGGTCGGCCAGAATTTCTTCTTCCTCGGGCTCGAAAATATATGTCGCCTTGGGGCCGTCATTTTCTTGCGCCGTTTCGTTTTCGTTATCCCCGTCCACCGCCGGTGCAAACGGAATCAACTGCTGCGGCGTGACAATCTGGGTCATGGCCGACTGGAAGCGGTTGAAGATGACCGTGCAAACGTCAAACTCACCGTCTTCAAACATTCTGGTGATTTTATCGGCCACACCGGCGCCTTCGGTATACTCGACACCTTTTTTTCCGATCCCGGTCACGACATCGACAACGGCTTCTCCAAGCTCACGCTTGAGCACGTCATGAGCTTTGCTGCCAACAAACAAAACCTTAACGATTTTGCCCTCGGCCCGCAGCTCATTGCCCATGGAACGGATTTTCCGGATGATGGAGCCGTTGAACCCGCCACAAAGCCCGCGATCAGCCGTAAAGGCAACCAGCAAATGGATATCTTCCTTACCCGTCCCCACGAGCATCTCGGGAGCCCCCTCGACACCGCCGATAGACGCCGCCAGAGACCCCAGCATACGTTCCATCCGCGCCGCATAAGGGCGCGCCTCTTCAGCAGCTTCCTGAGCTTTGCGAAGCTTGGCTGCCGCCACCATTTTCATGGCGGAGGTGATCTTCCGCGTCGACTTGACGCTTTCAATCCTGCCCTTCAGGACTTTTAGATTGGCCATCGGTCGTTATTCCGATCTTATTCCATTCATCGACAAATTAAGCGAACGTCTTGACGAACTCTTCCATGACCTTCTTGAGTTTGGTTTCCGTATCTTCAGAAATCGCCTGCTCATCGCGGATCGCTTCCAGAATGTCGGAATGTTTGGCTCGCACGTCATCCAGCAACTGTGATTCGAACGCTGTCACCTGATTAACTGCGACACCATCCGTGTAGCCGTTCACGCCGGCGAAAATGACAACGACCTGTTCCTGCACCGTCAGCGGTGAGTACTGCGGTTGCTTCAGCAACTCGGTCAAACGGGCACCACGAGCCAGCAGTTGCTGGGTGGAGGCATCAAGATCGGAAGCAAACTGCGCAAACGCCGCCATTTCCCGATACTGGGCAAGTTCCAGCTTGATGGAACCGGCAACCTGTTTCATGGCCTTGATCTGGGCGGAAGATCCCACGCGGGAAACCGACAGACCAACGTTCACGGCCGGGCGAATCCCTTTGTAGAAAAGTTCCGTTTCCAGGAAAATCTGACCATCAGTAATGGAAATCACGTTGGTCGGAATATAGGCGGAAACGTCACCGGCCTGGGTTTCAATCACCGGCAGAGCCGTCAATGAACCAGCACCGTTTTCATCATTCAGCTTGGCCGCCCTTTCGAGCAGACGCGAGTGAATGTAGAAGACATCCCCGGGATAGGCTTCACGTCCGGGGGGGCGACGAAGCAGCAGGGACATCTGGCGATAGGCAACGGCCTGTTTCGACAAATCATCGTAGCAAATCAACGCGTGCATACCATTGTCACGGAAATATTCGCCGATGGCGCACCCCGTGTACGGTGCCAGAAACTGAAGAGGCGCCGGTTCGGACGCCGTCGCCGCGACAACCACCGAATATTTCATGGCGTCGTAATCTTCGAGTGTCTTGACCAGTTGCGCCACTGTCGAACGCTTCTGACCAATAGCCACGTACACACAGAACAGTTTCTTTGAATCATCATCGGTCGCGTCGTTGACCGCTTTCTGATTCAAGATGGTATCAATGATCACGGCGGTCTTGCCGGTCTGGCGGTCACCAATGATCAGCTCGCGCTGACCACGGCCGATCGGGATCAGCGAATCGATGGCCTTAAGACCGGTTTGCACCGGCTCATGCACCGATTTACGGGGAATAATCCCCGGCGCTTTGACTTCCACCAACTGGCGTTCTTTGGAGTCGATGGGGCCTTTACCATCAATCGGATTGCCGAGACCGTCAACCACACGGCCCAACAAGGCTTTACCGACCGGCACGTCAACAATGTCCCCGGTACGCTTGACCGTATCGCCCTCACGGATGCCACGGTCATCGCCGAAAATAACGACACCAACGTTATCTTCTTCCAGGTTCAGGGCCATGCCCATGATTTCGCCTGGAAATTCAACCATTTCACCAGCCTGAATTTGATCAAGACCATGAACGCGGGCGATACCATCACCAACGGACAGGACCTGCCCAACTTCCGCGACTTCGGCTTCTGAACCGAAGTCGGCAATCTGTTTTTTCAGAATAGCGGAGATTTCCGCCGCACGGATTTCCATCTAACCCATCCCTTTCATAGCGAAACGAAGCTGTGTGAGCTTCGTTCTCAAAGAACTGTCCACCATCTGGGAGCCGACCTTAACGATCAGTCCACCCAGCAATTCCTCATCGACGACGGCGTCGATGGTAACGCTGGTCCCTGTGGCTTTTTTCAACGATTCACCGAGAGCCTTCATCTGTGCATCAGAAAGCTCTTTGGCCGAAACCACTTCAGCAGTGGTTTCGCCACGATGATCTGCAAGCAGGGCCTGAAACCCCTTGAGCATGTTCGGCAACACAAATAAACGGCGATTGTCAGCAACGACACTCACAAATTTCTTTGTCAGTTCGCCTATTTCCGCACTGGTGAGCACTGCCGCCATGCCCTTGCTCTGGTCTTCTCTGGAAACGACCGGCGAGCGGATCAAGCGATTAAGGTCATCTGACCCTTCAAGCATGGCCTGGATCGCGACCGCATCATCGGCCACCTGATCAAGCTGCTTGTCCGCTTCTGCTAGTTCAAAAAGCGCTGTAGCATAGCGGCCTGCTAGGCCGGAAGCGCCGACGACGTCAGATGACACCTGGGAATTCCTCGTCTGTTGTTATGTGTGACACCGGCGTTCTGGATAAGGATTATCCCGTCCCCGATTTTCCGGCGTCAGCGGCCCGCATCGGAGGGCCTCCTCCTGCGAAACGCGGCATTTCGTACCATACTCATTCCGCCATTGCAACCAGACTCCGAGCACTTTAAGAAATTACTGAAACCCTTGGATTTCTGCGATTTCTTGGACAAGATGTTTCACCCGGAACGAATACATCAGGAATTCAATTCAGGCACCTAATTTCGCAGACTGTCACATAAAACTCATGGGGTCGATATCCACCTGTACGCGTACCGAGTTATGCCAGTCGGTGTGGCCCAGCCACTTGCGGACAATGACCTGCACCTGGGTCTCCTTTGATGCCTTTAGCAAAAGGCGACGACGGTGGCGGCCGCGCAACAAGGCAAAGGGGGCCGGGGCCGGTCCCAAAACCTGAACGCCATCCATATGCGGCGCGGTCCGGCTGAGATTGCGCGCGGCTTCGTCAACCGCTACCTCGTCGGGACCCGAAACGATCAGGGCGACAAGACGCCCAAATGGAGGCATGGAAATCTGCTGACGCGAACGGGATTCGGCGTCTAGAAACTGTGCCTTGTCTCCTGACAGGATGGCTGCCATCACCGGGTGCTGCTTCATATAAGTCTGTACGACAACACGGCCAGGCCTGTCCGCCCGCCCCGCACGGCCAGCTACCTGATAAAGCAGTTGATAGGTGCGTTCCGATGCCCTCAGGTCCCCACCCTGCAACCCCAAGTCGCCATCGACAACACCAACCAGCGTCAACATCGGAAAATGATATCCCTTGGCGACGATCTGGGTGCCGATGATAACATCAATTTCATGGTCTTCGATTCGCCGGACCAGTTCGGCGGCGGCTTTCGGCGATGCGATATTATCGCTGGCGGCAATAACCATGCGGACACCCGGCAGCATCAGCTCAACCTCTTCCGCCAACCGCTCCACGCCGGGGCCGCAGGCGACCAAGCTATCCTTCGTTTCGCATTCGGGACAACTGTCAGGAAGCGATATGCCGAAGCCGCAGTGATGGCACTGTAATCGTCCCTGCAGGCGGTGTTCCACCAGCCAGGACGTACAGCGCGGACAGTGAAACCGGTGCCCACAGGTTCGGCATAGGGTCAACGGCGCATACCCACGCCGGTTCAGGAACAGCAAAACCTGTTCGCCGTCGCTTAGGGTTTTCGACACGGCTTCTGCAAGCGCTGGCGACAACCACCGGCCACGCGGCGGCGGCTCTTTTATCATATCAATCAGCTGGATTTCCGGTAGCTTGGCGCCACCGTGTCGGGCCGGCAGATGGAGAAAGTCATATCGGCCCGCCTCGGCATTGACGACAGTTTCCAGCGACGGCGTCGCCGAGGCGAGGACGACCGGGAAATTTCCAAGATGCGCGCGAACTACCCCCATGTCCCGCCCGTTGTAAATGACACCATCCTCCTGCTTGAAGGCGCTTTCGTGTTCTTCGTCGATGACGATCAACCCAAGATCGGGGAACGGCAGAAACAGAGCTGAGCGCGCGCCGACGACGACTTTTGCTTCGCCTTCGGCAACAGCGCGCCAGGTATGGCGACGTTGGGCGGCGCTGAGATCCGAGTGCCAGACACCGGGTTTCACGCCAAAACGCCCCCTGAACCGCGACAGCCACTGGGCGCTCAAGGCGATTTCGGGCAATAGAACGAGAACCTGCCGACCGTTTTTCAGGGCTTCCGCGACAGCCTGAAAATACACTTCCGTCTTGCCCGAGCCCGGTACTCCGTCCAACACTGTCGTCCGAAATCCGCCTTCCTTAACATCTCCCACCAGTTTGTCCGCGGCGACAGCCTGTTCTTCGGAAAGCACAGGTCCGTCGTCATCCCAGCGGGGTTCGGGAAACGCCGCCATTGCGGGCAGTTGGACCTTGATCAGAACATCGGCCTCATACAGCCCCTTTACCACCCCGCTTCCGCTGGCGGCCTCACGCGCCAAATCCGTTGCCGTTCGGGGCGGGCTGTCTTGCAACACGGATATAATCCGCGCCCGCGCCGTCGTCAGGCGAATTTCCGGCGGGTCCGGATTGAGGACATAGGCGCTAACGGTCTTAGGCGGCGACAGCGCGTCGCGCACGCTCATGGTCATTTTCAAAACCGCCCCACTGGGATTCAGGGTATAGGCTGCAACCCAGTCGATGAACCGGCGTGACACATCCGGCAGGGGCGGGCATTCCAGTTTCGAGATTACATCGCGCAGTTTTTTTTCGGCGACATCCCCTTGACCCTGCCCCCACACCACGCCATCGGCCCGGCGGTTTCCCAATGGCACATTGACAAAGTCGCCAACCGCCAAAGCCATCTCTTCCGGTACACGATAGTCGTAAGCCGCCTTTATCGGCAGCGGCAACAAAACGGCGACCCGATCACCCGGGCCGTACCGGGACACATCATCGTTCGTAGGGGACTTGTCAGCGGGTGAAGTCATAAGTAGGCGTTACATTATTTATTAAGGCGACAGAAGTGTATAATAGGGCGATTCGCAACACTGTCAGGGTTAATGAGGTTTGGCATATGACGCAACACCAAGGTGATATCGCTACCGGAAACAACGAAGCAGAGATTTCGGAAGACGCCGTCATCGACTATCTCACGGCTCATCCCGATTTTTTTCGCACCCATGCCCATGTATTAAGCGACATGGACGCACCCGACAGATGGGCGGCAGACGGGGACGGTATTGTCGATATGCAGCGATTTCTGCTGGACCGCCGCTCCAGCGAAATTGACGAACTTCGCGATTGCGCGCAAGAGGTTATCGAAACCAGCCGTACCAATATGTCCGTTCAGACCCGTTGCCACGCAGCTGTACTGGCGGCGTTGTCGGCAAAGGACTTCGCCCATCTGGCTCACATCCTTGCCGACGATTGGCCATTTCTGCTGGATGTTGACGTCGTCACTTTGGGTTTCGAGCCCTCCCATCGACCTGACGCCCGGTTTGTTTCCAGCGAACTGGTTCAGTTCAACCCCGGTGCCGCCGACGCCTACATCGGGACGGATTGCGATATGGTTCTGATCCGGGATCTGGGTGACGACGGATCGATCTTCGGGTCCGGGGCCGGTCTGGTTCGCTCCGCCGCTCTGGCCCGTGTCCGTCCGTCCAAATATTCACCAATCGGTATCCTCGCCCTGGGTTCACGCGGCGTGACATTCCGCCCGGGCCAGGGTACGGAATTGATAAATTTTCTCGTTCGTGTCGTTGAATGTCTAGTCCATAGGGCTCTGGAACCGGTCAATGCCGACGGCGGTTGAGGGCCTGGCGGAGCCTCAGGTCCTCAACGCCATCTCAGACTGGCAGGCGTGGCTGGCTCATGAACGGCGGTATTCAAAACACACGCTGGACAGCTACGCCCATGACCTTACCGGTTTCTTCCGGTTTATGGCGGGACACCTCAGGTATGCTCCGGGCCTGACGGACCTCGGCTCTTTAAGTGCCATGGATTTCAGGAGTTATCTGGCAAAACGCAGCGAAGACGGACTGGAGCGCGCCTCCACCGCCCGCGCCATGTCAACATTGCGAAGCTTTTTCGGGTACCTTGAGCGCCAGGAACTGGTATCCAATGTGGCAATCCGCGCCATTCGAACAGCAAAAGTCCCAAAATCGGTCCCGAAGGCCCTGACGGTAGAAGACGCCCTTTGTGTCATCGCCACCATCAGCGAACTGAGTGACGAAGCCTGGGTCGGCAAACGCGATCAGGCCCTGCTCAGCCTATTGTATGGCTGTGGGCTGCGACTGGGTGAGGCGCTCGGCCTGAATTGCGGCGACCTTCCGGGTCGGGGCAGCGCCCGTGACATGATCCGCATTACCGGCAAAGGCAATAAGCAGCGCCTTGTCCCCGTTCTTGCCACGGTGCAGGCGGCGCTGAACGGGTATCTCGAATTGAGACCGTTCGCGGACGACGATGACGTACCACTTTTTGTTGGCGTTCGGGGCCGTCGCCTGAACCCTGGTGTCGCCCAGCGTCAGGTTCGCCAGTTGCGCGCCCTGCTTGGTTTGCCCGACTCGATGACCCCCCACGCGCTGCGCCACAGCTTCGCCACGCACCTGTTGGGCGGCGGCGGCGATCTGCGCACGATCCAGGAACTTCTTGGTCATGCGTCGTTATCGACGACCCAACGCTATACGGATGTGGATGCGGTTCACCTTTCTTCCGTTTATGAATCCGCCCATCCCCGCGCCCGGCGGCCTCAATAAACAAAGGGTTCAAGGGCGCGTTTAAAAAGGTCGGTAAATTCACGAAGCAGCAACGGGCGCGGATGATAGGCCGGATATAACAGATCGATCTTGAACGGGAGGTTCGGTTCGAACGGTATAGCAACGAGCCCCTGATCGATATATTCCGCCGCATCAATGGAGCTGACGATTGAAGCGCCTACCCCCCTGTTCGCCAACAGGCATGCCGTGGCGAACTGGCGAACCTCAACCCTGCGGTCCAGTTTGACGCCCGCTTCCTCAAATTTCCGTTCGACCGCATGATTGAAGCTGTGATCGCGGTCATTGGTAATCATCGGTTCACCCTCAAGGTCCTGGGGCTTGATTACATCACGCGACGCCAATCGATGCCCGCCCGCCAATACACAGACAGAGCGCAGCTCAATGGGTTCGTGTTCGATGGCGCTGTGACCGTCGAATTCATCGGCGATTCCCACGTCATACTGTTGAGCCGCAATCCATTCCCGCACCCGCGCGGAACTGCGGGTCTGAATGGAAATGGTGACATCGGGGCGGTCAGATAAAAAGTCCGCCACCACCTGTGGCAATAGAGATGTCGCAAATCCAGGCAGGCAGGCAATCCGCAGATGTCCCGTTTTCTGGTGAAGAATGTCATGGGAAATTTGAGTAATATGATCAAGGTTGGCGAATACACGCTCGACTTCAGCGAACAGGAAATCTGCTTCCTGCGTCGGGTGAAGGCGGCCTTTGCGGCGCTGGAAGACGGAAAAACCAAGCGTTTGCTCCAGGTTTGAAATGAGCCGACTGACGGCCGGTTGGGAAATGTTCAGCATTCCGGCCGCCGACGTCACGCCACCCGTGATCATAATCGCGCGAAACGCCTCCAGTTGACGGATTCTAATCATGGTCTTCCTATCGGTCTTCAATCGTCATAAAGACCATAACATAACATTATGGATTGGTGTTAAAATTGTATTAGACAACATCAGTGAACCAGCCGATCATTTTGCAACATAAAGTTCACGGCGCTGTCATATCCGCTGCGAATTTAAATGTCAGATTTCGTCGCCGGGGAAACCGCTCTCTGCAATTTTCAAAGCGGTCATTCAGTTACGGACATATACCTAGGGAGTTAAACCATGTCATTTTCGAGAAAACTTATGGCAACCGCGGTGGTTGCCGCTTTTGCCGGGTCCACCGCAATCGCTTCAGCGTCTACTGAGATTCAGTGGTGGCACGCAATGGGGGGCACGAATGGCGAGCGCGTCAACAAGATCGCCACTGACTTCAATGCCACACAGTCCGACTACAAGGTCGTTCCTGTTTACAAAGGCAACTACACGGAAACCATGACAGCCGCCGTCGCTGCGTTCCGGGCGAAAAAACAGCCGCATATCGTGCAGGTGTTTGAAGTTGGAACGGCCACCATGATGGCCGCCAAGGGGGCCGTCTATCCCGTCGAACAGGTCATGAACGACGCTGGCGAGCCGTTCGACAAATCAAAATTCCTGCCCGCCGTGATCAGCTATTACCAGACCCCCAAGGGTGAACTGCTGTCGATGCCGTTTAACAGTTCGACCCCGGTACTCTGGTACAACAAGGATGCGTTCAAAAAAGCGGGCGTCTCCTCAGTACCAAAAACCTGGAACGATATGAAAAGTGCATCGGAGAAACTGGTCGCCGCCGGGTATAAGTGCGGATTCTCCTTTGGTTGGCAGTCCTGGGTAATGATCGAAAACTACAGCGCCTGGCACAACCTTGCCATCGGCACCAAGGAAAACGGCTTTGCCGGACTGGATACCAAGTTCATCTTCAACAACGACAAGGTGAAGGCGAGACTGGCCAGCATCGCCGACTGGTCCAAAGACAAGCTGTTCAAATACGGCGGACGGCGCGGCGACAGCCTGTCCATGTTCACCAACGGTGAATGTGGCATGTGGATGAACTCGTCAGCCTATTACGGCAGCATCAAGAAGCAGGCCAAATTCAATTTCGGTCAGTCCATGCTACCGCTGGATACGGATGTGGCGAGCAAGCCGCAGAATTCGATCATCGGCGGGGCGACGTTGTGGGTCTTAAAAGGTCATAAAAAGGGCGACTACAAGGGTGTTGCTAAATTCATGACCTACCTGTCTTCACCCAAGGTGCAGGCCTGGTGGCATCAGGAAACCGGTTATGTTCCGATCACCACGCCAGCTTATGAGCTGTCGAAAAAGCAGGGGTTCTACAAAGCCAACCCGGGTACGGACACGGCAATCAAACAGCTTAGCCTGAACACCCCAACCCCCAATTCCCGCGGCCTCCGCTTTGGCAACTTTGTCCAGATCAGAGATATCCTGAATGAAGAAATGGAAGCCATCTGGAGCGGCAAGAAGACTGCTTCACAGGGACTGGACGACGCCGCGTCGCGTGGCGACAAGCTGCTTCGCAAATTTGAGCGCGCGAACAAATAGTTTCCTCCCAAGGTCACAGCCGCCCCCCAGAAATAAAGTTATCGGGGGCGGCTGTTGATCTGTCGGATGCGGAAAAACAGGCATGCTCAAACGCGTTCATTTCGGCCCCTCGGTGCTACCCTTTTTGCTGGTAGCCCCTCAAATCATCATCACCATTGTATTTTTTGTCTGGCCTGCCAGTCAGGCACTTTATCAATCCGTACAAATTCAGGACGCCTTCGGCCTGAGTACCGAATTCGTCTGGTTTGAAAATTTCCAAGACCTGTTCTCGGACGGACTCTATCTGGATTCATTTGAGCGCACGATCGTTTTTTCCTTTCTGGTTGCCGGAATTTCAATGAGTTTTTCCCTGATGCTGGCGGCCATGGCGGACCGCGTCGTCAAAGGTGCGACCACCTACCGCACGCTTCTAATCTGGCCTTATGCCGTGGCTCCGGTCGTTGCCGGGGCATTGTGGGTATTTATGCTTGACCCAACCCTTGGAATTCTCACCTACGGCTTGGCTGCGATGGGTTATGACTGGAACCACAAACTCAATGGCGCGGAAGCCATGGCGCTGGTTGTGGTCGCCTCCGCCTGGAAACAGGTGGCCTACAATTTTCTGTTTTTCCTGGCCGGAATGCAGTCGATTCCAAAATCCCTGATTGAAGCTGCGGCTATTGATGGCGCAGGTCCGATACGCCGGTTCTGGACCATCATCTTTCCCCTGATTTCACCGACAACCTTTTTCCTGCTGGTTGTCAACGTCGTCTATGCGTTCTTTGAAACGTTTGCGATTATTCATGCCGTTACACAGGGCGGTCCGGCAAAAGCCACAGAAATTCTTGTTTACAAAGTCTTTAACGACGGATTTGTGGGCCTGGATCTCGGCAGCTCCGCCGCCCAGTCGGTGATCCTGATGGTCATCGTAATCTGCCTGACCGTAGTTCAGTTCCGTTACGTTGAGAAAAAGGTCGAATACTGATGATCGAAAATCGACCCGTTATCACCCTGATCTCTCACACCATGCTTATTCTGGGCGTCGCCATCATTGCCTTCCCAATCTGGATCACGTTTGTCGCCGCCACGCACGATGCGGTACGCATGGTCCAGGTCCCGTTGCCGTTGTGGCCGGGCACCCACTTTTTTGAAAATCTTGATCAGGCCCTGAACAAGGGAATTGAAGGTGGCCTGAATCAGGGGGTGGGGATGATGATGCTGAACAGCCTCGCCATGGCCATGATGATCGCCGTTGGCAAGATTGCAATTTCCCTGTTGTCGGCGTTCGCCATTGTCTATTTTAAATTCCCCTTCCGCATGGGGTTCTTCTGGATGATCTTCATCACCCTGATGCTTCCGGTAGAAGTAAGAATTATTCCGACATTCGAAGTGATCGCGGACCTCAATATGCTGAATTCCTATTGGGGCCTCAGCATTCCGCTGATCGCCTCCGCCACGGCGACGTTCATGTTTCGTCAGACCTTCCTGACCATTCCCGACGAGTTGCTGGAGGCGGCGCGGATCGACGGCGCGGGTCCGATGCGGTTTTTCTGGGACATCCTGCTGCCCATGTCGCGAACCAATATCGCGGCCCTGTTCGTGATCCTCTTCATTTATGGCTGGAACCAGTATCTGTGGCCCCTTTTGATCACCACGGACCGAAACATGTACACGATTGTGATGGCGATCAAACAGATGCTGGACGCCGCCGAGCAAGCCCCGGAATGGAATGTCATCATGATGACAACCCTGTTGGCGATGCTGCCGCCTGTCGCGGTCGTGGTCTTCATGCAGAAACTGTTCGTCAAAGGCCTTACTGAGACCGAAAAATAAAGGACGCCTTATGGCTCAAGTCAGACTGGAAAACCTTCAAAAAATCTACCCGAACGGCTTCAAGGCCATTCATGGTGTTGACGTGGATATCGCCGACGGGGAATTCATCGTCCTGGTCGGCCCGTCCGGATGCGGGAAATCAACCCTGCTTCGCATGATCGCCGGGCTGGAATCCGTTTCCGAAGGCGCCATTCATATTGGCGCGCGCCACGTCAACGAGCTGGAACCGGCAGACCGCGATATCGCCATGGTCTTTCAGAATTATGCCCTGTACCCGCACATGAACGTCTTTGACAACATGGCTTACGGGCTCAAAATCAGGGGCCTGCCCAAAGCGGAAATTCAGGCTCGGGTCAAAAAGGCCGCCGACATTCTTGAACTGACCGATGACCAGCTGATTCGCAAACCCCGCCAGCTCAGTGGTGGACAGCGCCAGCGTGTGGCCATGGGCCGGGCGATCGTCCGCGAGCCCAGCGTCTTTCTGTTTGACGAACCGCTTTCCAATCTTGACGCCAAGCTTCGTGTGCAGATGCGCCTTGAAATCCGCCGTCTCCAGGAACGTCTCGGTATCACCAGCGTATATGTCACCCATGATCAGGTGGAAGCCATGACCCTGGGGCACCGCCTGGTGGTGTTGAACGGCGGCATCGTCGAACAGGTTGGCACTCCTATTGAACTGTATGAGAGTCCGCAATCCCTGTTTGTTGCTGGTTTTATCGGCTCTCCGGCCATGAACTTTGCCACGGCCAAAATCAATAACACGGGCGCCAGTGTCGATCTCGATGGCGGCGCCGCATTTGCGTTGCCAAAAGAGGTCTACGCCCGTCACGCCAGCCGTAACGTGATCCTGGGCATCCGCCCTGAAGACCTTACGCTTGCCACCAGTGACAATGGTAACACCAACCTGACGGCAACGCTGACCGAGCATCTGGGCGCAGATACGCTTGTGCATGGTCACTTCGGAACCGACCAGACCGACATGACGATCCGGCTTGGCGGTATTCAGGGAGTCAACTCGGGCGACCTGCTGCCGCTTCGGGTTGCGCCGGACAAGATTCATCTGTTCGATCCCGAGACTGAAAAGCGGCTGACTTAACGGTGACAACATTAACTAAAGGTTTGATCAGAAAAATGATTACAGGCATCGCGGCCATGGGTGTCGCTGGAGGAATTGTTGGCGCGGCCCAGGGATTTGATCTGCAGGGCCATCGAGGGACCAGGGGGCTAATGCCGGAAAATTCGTTGCCGGCGTTCGCCAGGGCCCTTTCCATCGGTGTCAGTACGTTGGAACTTGATGTTGGTGTAACCAGGGACGGACATGTTGTGGTCATCCACAACCCGCGCATGGAACCGGAAATCGCCCGCACCGCTGATGGCAAGTGGCTGGAAGCCAGCGGACCGGCCATCAACGCCATGACCCTTGAAGAAATCAAATCCTATGATATCGGACGCCTCAATCCCGCGACCCATTACGCCAGCCGATACCCTAATCAAAAAGCCATCGACGGAACACATGTCCCGACGCTGGGCGAAGTGTTTGAGCTTGTGGCCCGATCCGGCAACCAATCCGTCAGGTTCAATATTGAAACCAAGCTCAATCCGGACAAACCGGAACTGAGCCTGCCCCCGGCAGATTTCGCCCGCACGCTTCTTGATGTCATCCACACCTACAAGCTGAACAACCGAGTCGCCATTCAGTCCTTTGATTGGCGTACGCTCCAGGAGGTCCAGCGACTGGCCCCGGGAATGTCGACGTCGTACCTGACCGTCAATCAAAGCTGGCTCAACAATCTGCAAATCGGTCAACCCGGTGCGTCTCCCTGGATGAGCGGATTTGATGTCGATAATTATGAGGGCAGCGCTCCCCGGGCCATCAAGGCGGCGGGTGGCGCCATCTGGTCCTCGTATCACAAGGAAGTCAGCGTTGACTCAATCAAGGTCGCTCATGATCTGGGATTGCTGGTAAAGGTCTGGACCGTCAATGACACCGCGCGCATGGAGGAGCTCATCGACATGGGCGTCGATGGCATCATTACCGACTACCCCGATGTCCTGCGCGCCGTCCTGATCAAGCGGAAAATTGAGGTGCCAAACCCGACACCGGTGGCACCCTGAAAAAAGAATGCGGGTTTTCGGAATGGCTGAAACCACAAGCCGGGACTCCACCGACTTTAAAAACCTAAACTTGACTCCGGCGCAGGGGTTTCAGATTTCAAACTTTCAAAACGAACTCAGAAACAGCACATTAAGCACTGGTCAATTTGTCGGTCGATGCTCTAAAATTTATATACTTCCTAATATTCCTTCATAGATCGCTGCTTTGCGAATTTCAGTTGCGATATACGATAAAATTAAATCGTTGCCCTCTGGTGTAATCTTAAATTATTGTTACCCCCTTGGGGAGAAACATAGGGGCTTTCATGCGTATCATTCAAATTCCCTATTTAGCGTTCGCTCTTTGTTTGTTGGCATCATGCATTACTCCTAACGAGATGGCGATGAAAGTTGGGGGTTCACCCGACACTGACGAACGGGTTACTGTTAAACTTCGCCCTCTCCAGACACGTTATTTCGATTCTTTAGATGAAAAACGCTTGTTGCATGCCGCGACCCAATCATTGCAGGACCTCGGTTTTACAATTACCGAATCATCCGTCAACGCTGGTGTTCTCGTTGGTTCCAAAAAACGCTCGGCTGAAGAAGGCGGGCAGGTGGCTGGACAGGTGGCGCTTTCAGTCGTTTTGGCGTTGTTTGGCACCGTCACGACCCCGACGTGGGATCAAGAACAAGACATATACGTAAGCTTGGTCATTAGCCCCAATAAAAACACTCAAAAATCTGCCGTCAGAGTTCTGTTTGACCGTCGCATTACAAATAACCAAGGCGTGGTCTGGAGGACGGAAATCATTTCAAAACCCGAAATATACCAGGAGTTTTTTGACAAGCTTTCTCAGGGAGTGTTTCTGGAGGCGGAAGAAATATGAACAAACTAATCCCAAAAAAAATTTTAATACCCGTATTGTTTATTGCGTTATCTGCCTGCCAAACTGAGCAAAAGGAACTGGTCTTAAGCACCAAAAGCTCTGTTGAATTGAGAGCCATGCAGTCAAGGATTTTTGAGACCGGCGATCAAAACAAAGTTCTAAGGGCCGTGATCTCCACGTTTCAGGAATTAGGATATACTATTCAGAAGGTAGAAGCTTCGTCAGGTAGTATAACCGCTGACAAATTGGCGATACTAAAGATGACGGCGACCACTTACCCGCGAGGGGATACAAAAACCGTTGTCCGCTCGAATGCAATTGTTAAGCTTGGCACAAACTTGAAACAGGGACATCAAGTAGACAGTGCGGAGTTTTATCAGCAGAAATTTTTCGAACCGCTATCCAAAGAACTGTTCCTGACCGCTCTGGAAATTGAAGACGAACCTGATGACGCAAAAGAGGCCGACGAGGTAAAAAAACAAACAACCGATGACTCAGCGAAAGTTGGTACTCAGTAATCGAACGCCACCATCAACCCGTTCAAATACCGCATGTGTGAATTAGTTTGGAGATAAAGATGATAAAAAAAAGATCGCTTTTGGCCGCTGTGACCCTGGCGCTGATCTTGTCTGGGTGTCAGTCTGCGTCAGAGCATGCGGCGGATGTCCGGAAAGCCCGGAACGATGGCGACAAGTTGACTTTGGGGCGGGTACAAAAAGAAATCCGCGTCGGTATGACCAACGCGGAAGTAGCTGAAGTGCTTGGGTCTCCCAATATGGTGACGACTGATGACAAGCGCCGTGAAAATTGGGTTTATGACCGTATTTCCACTCAAACGGTACAATCCTCCAGTTCAGGTGGAGTCAACGTACTTATACTTGGGGCCGGAAGCTCCACGGGCGCGCGCAGCACATCCCAACGGACACTTACTATTATCGTCAAATTCGATGACAAAAGCCGTGTAAGAGACTTTGCCTATCGCTCAAGCAGTTTCTGATACCTAACGGTTTTAAAATGAACCGCCTTCCGCCCTTATTGTTTGGCTGTTTTCTAATTATTGGTGGATGCCAACAAGCAACTACCGATCAACAAATTTCTGCCTTAAAGCTCGAAACAAGCACGCTGGAAACACGCCAATTACAAAGCCGACGCTTTGAAACAAATAATGAAAAGAATATTCTGGCCGCCTGCGCAGGTGTGTTGCAGGATTTGGGCTTCAATCTTGACGAAAGTTCCGCGAAAACCGGATTGTTGATCGCCTCTAAAAATCGTGACGCTGTTGAGTCCGGGCAGGTCGCTGGCCAACTGATTCTGGCGGCGCTGGTTGCGGCCATGGGCGGTCAGGCGGACCCCGTTTGGGAACAAGATCAAAAAATCAGAATATCCGTTGTGACAACCCCTAACCAAAAAGACTCTATCATCGTGCGTGCTACATTTCAGCGAATTATCTGGAATACGAAAGATCAATTGTCCCGGATCGAGCCAATCAACGACCCTACGATCTATCAGGAATTTTTCGATAAATTAGCCCAATCCGTATTTCTTGAGGCACACGACATATGAACTTTGGTACTCCTATTCAGAAAATTTTTATTGTATGCGTTTTGGTTTTGGCTGGCTGTCAATCAGATTCCAAGCAACAGGTTCTTGCGACCGACAAAAGCCAGGTCGCGATCCGCGCAATTCAGACTCGAATGTTCGAAACATCCGAATTAAACAGAATGGTTCGGACGGTGATCGCAACCCTTCAAGATCTTGGATTTGTAATTGACAGAGCCGACGACGAATTGGGACTGGTTAGCGCCACCAAACTGGATGGGTACGCTATGCGCATGACCGTGACCATCCGTTCAAAAGAAAATAAGCAAATGATTGTACGGTCCAGTGCGCAATATAATCTGGTCGCCGTAAGTGACCCCAAACCTTATCAACAGTTCTTTAACGCGCTCGAACAGGCAATATTTCTAAAAGCAAACGAAGTGGATTAAACCGCACCATTCCACGCAGTTAAATATGAATCGCCCGTCCGCCGACGCCTAATGCTGCTTCTTTGACGGCTTCTGGCAAGCCGGGGTGGCCGTGGCAGATTCTCGCCACATCTTCGGCGCTGGCGGAAAGTTCCATGGCGACGACGATTTCCTGAATCAGGTCGCCAGCCCCCGGCCCGATGATGTGGCAGCCAAGGATGGCATCGGTATTTTTGTCCGCCAGAATTTTGACAAACCCGTCGGAATCGGCGTTGCAGCGGGCCCGGCTATTGGCGCTAAAGGGGAATTTCCCGACGTTATAGGCGCTACCGGCTTCCTTGAGCTGTTCTTCGGTCTTGCCGACGCTGGCCACCTCGGGATGAGTATAGACGATGCCTGGAATAGCATCATAGTCCACATGCCCGGTCTGACCGGCAATGATTTCGGCGCAAACGACCGCTTCGTCTTCCGCCTTGTGGGCCAGCATCGCCCCGCCGATCACGTCGCCGACGGCATAGATGCCTTCGATGTTGGTTTGATAGTCCTCATCTACGGGAACAAATCCCCACTCGTCCACCGTCACGCCAACTTTGTCGAGTCCCAGGTGAGCGGTCACTGGCCGCCGTCCAATCGCCACCAGCACGACATCGGCTTTAAGCGTTTCAGCCTTGCCGCCATCACGAGCTTCCATGCTGAGCGTGACACCGGTTTTGGCGGTTTTGGCTCCGGTGACTTTGGTTTTCATTTTAAAATTCATGCCCTGTTTTTTCAGGATTCGCTGCATATTTTTAGAGATTTCCGCATCCATGCCGGGCAGGGCGACATCCAGAAATTCGATAACCGTCACCTCCGCCCCAAGACGCCGCCAGACGGAGCCGAGTTCCAGACCGATGACACCCGCGCCGATAATCGCCATGGTCTTCGGCACCTTCGGCAGGGACAGCGCGCCGGTAGAACTGACGATCTGATTTTCATCAATATCCACACCGGCAAGAGGCGTCACCTCGGAACCCGTCGCAACCATAATATTGCTGGTTTTCAAGACCTGTTTCCGCGCGCCTTTTTCAACCGGTTTCACGGTCACTTCACCACGAGCCGTTATTTCGCCAGCCCCCACATGATAGTCGATCTTGTTCTTTTTCATCAGGAACTCGATGCCCTTGGTCAGGTCATCAACCACCTTTTCCTTGCGTCCCAGCATGGTTTTGAGATCAAGCTTTAGACCACTGGCCTGAATGCCGTGATGGGCGAATTCAGTGGCCGCCATTTCATAGTGATGGGACGACTGCAGCATCGCCTTCGACGGAATACAGCCGACGTTCAGGCAGGTGCCGCCCAGTTTTCCCCTTCTCTCGACAATGGCTGTCTTCAGGCCCAGTTGAGCCGCCCGGATGGCCCCGACATAACCCGCCGGTCCGCCACCGATGATAACCAGATCATATGCCTCACTCATGACAAACCTGCCTCTTCCCTAATTTCCACGTCCGGTTACACGTCCAGCATAATGCGTTGCGGGTCTTCGATTAAGTCTTTCATGCGGACCAGGAAAGAAACCGCTTCGCGTCCATCAATGATGCGGTGATCATAAGACAGCGCAAGATACATCATCGGACGGATCACCACTTCATTACCAACCGCCATCGGGCGTTTTTGAATTTTGTGCATGCCCAGAATGCCTGACTGGGGAACATTGAGGATCGGCATGGAATTCAGCGACCCGAAAACACCGCCGTTTGAAATCGTAAACGTGCCGCCGGTCATTTCATCCATGGACAGCTTTCCGTCTCGGGCGCGACGCCCGAAATCAGAAATTCCACCTTCAATCTCGGCGAATCGCATCTGATCGGCATCTTTAAGAACCGGCACCACCAACCCTTGCGGCGTGCCAACCGCAACGCCAACATTGTAGTAATTCTTGTAGATCAGTTCTTCGCCGTAGATTTCGGCGTTAACAGCCGGCCATTCTTTAAGCGCGATACAGGCCGCACGCACAAAATAGGACATGAACCCCAGTCGCACCCCATGCTTCTTCTCGAACGCTTCCTTGTAGGTGGCGCGGAGATCCATGGCATTGCCCATATCCACTTCGTTCCAGGTGGTTAACATGGCGGCCGTATTCTGGGCTTCTTTCAAACGACCGGAAATAATTTTGCGCAGCTTCGAAATACGCACTCGCTCTTCACGTGGGTCATGCGGCCGGGGAGGTAGTTCCGATGAAGGTGTATAGACTGGTCCGGGTCCGGCGGCGACCGCAACCGCCGCCCTGCGTTTGGCCGAACCGGCGGCAATGGCGGCGAGCACATCACCTTTGGTGATCCGGCCATCTTTACCCGTCGCCGTGATCAGTGCCGAATCCAGATCGTTATCGTCAACCAGTTTGCGCACAGCAGGTGACAGCGGCTTGACCGGTGCGGCGGGTGTCGCTACAGCGGCGGGAGCCGGTGCGGGAGCCGGTGCAGCGGCAGGAGCTGGTGTGGGGGCGGGAGCCGGTGCGGCAGCAGGAGCTGGTGCAGGAGCCGGTGAGGGTGCCGGGGCGGCTGCGGGAACACCGACCGCTGTTTCATCAATGGTCCCTAACAGTGCGCCGACCTCAACATCCGTGCCCTCGGCAACGAGTATGCTGGCCAACGCACCCGCTGACTGCGCATTGACTTCAACGGTGACCTTATCGGTCTCCAGTTCCACCAAAGGTTCGTCAACCGCTACGGCGTCGCCCGGTTGCTTAAACCATTTTGCGACAGTTGCCTCTGCTACCGATTCTCCCAGAGTGGGCACCTTGATTTCCACGGCCATATTCTTGTCCTCGGTCCTGATCGTTAGGGATTTGCGTTATTTCTTAACTGCGGCCTTCCGCGGCACGCGCTTGGGCTTAGGCTTGGCTTTCGGCACGGTCAGTGCTTCATCAACCAGCTTGGCCTGTTGAGCCACATGTTTGGACATCAACCCGGTTGCCGGTGCCGCCGCTTCCCCGCGACCAGCATATTGCACGCGCTCGCTGCCACGGCCAATTTGATCCAGAATCTTGGCGAAGGGTTCTATCATGAAAGTCCAGGCACCGTTGTTGCGTGGCTCTTCCTGACACCAGACAAAATCAGCACTGGGGAACCGTGCAAGGTCCTTAACCAAGGCCTTCTCCGGCGCCGGATAGATTTGTTCTACGCGCATCAGATAAACATCCTTGATGCCACGTTTTTGCCGTTCTTCCAGCAGGTCGTAATAAACCTTGCCGGTACACAGAACGACACGTTTGATCTTGTCATCGGCAACCAGGGAACGTTTCGAATCGTCGTAAGGGTCCTCATCGTCCCACAGCGTACGATGGAAAGTTGTTCCCTCACTCATATCCGATAATGACGAAATGGCTTTTTTGTGGCGCAACAGGGATTTGGGCGCCATGACGATCAGCGGTTTACGGAAATCGCGGAGCAGTTGACGGCGCAATGCGTGGAAATAGTTAGCTGGTGTCGTGCAGTTGACAACCTGCAAATTATCTTCGGCGCAAAGTTGAAGATACCTTTCAAGCCGCGCTGAACTGTGTTCCGGTCCCTGGCCTTCATAACCATGAGGCAACAACATGACCAAACCACTCATGCGCAGCCATTTGTGTTCTCCGGAGGCGACAAACTGATCGATAATCGCCTGGGCACCGTTAGCAAAGTCCCCAAATTGCGCTTCCCAGAGAACCAGCATGTTGGGTTCAGCCAAGCTGTAACCATATTCAAACCCGAGCACGCCAGCTTCCGATAACGGGCTGTTGATGACCTCATAGGGTGCCTGACCAAAGCGCAGGTTGTTCAAGGGGATGAACCGTTCTTCTGTTTCCTGATCGGTGAGGACGGAATGACGATGCGAAAAGGTTCCGCGTTCGGAATCTTGCCCCGACAGGCGGACCGCATGTCCTTCCAGCAGCAGCGAGCCAAAGGCCAGTGCTTCGCCGGTCGCCCAGTCGATGCCGTCGCCGCTATCGATCATTTCCTTTTTGGCTTTCAACTGGCGAACAATCTTGGAGTGAACATTGAAGTTCCCCGGACAGTGGGCCAGCGCATTGCCGATTTCCTTAAGCCGCTCCAGCGTGACGCCAGTTTCGCCGCGCCGTGCATCGCCCGACGCCATGGATAACCCCGCCCATTTGCCGTCCAGCCAGTCGGCCTTGTTGGCTTTGTAGCCTGTTGCCGCCTCAAACGCCTCATCCAGCTGAGCCTGAAAACTTTGAAGTTCCGTTTCGATTTCTACTTCCGTCATCACACCTTCACGAATCAGCCGTTCGGCGTAAATGTTGCGAGTTGTCGGATGGGTGGAGATTTTCTTGTACATTTTAGGCTGCGTGAACATCGGCTCGTCGCCTTCGTTATGGCCATGACGGCGATAACAAATCATGTCGATGACAACGTCTTTCTTGAATTTCTGGCGATATTCGATGGCGATCCGGGCGCAATGAACAACCGCCTCGACATCATCCGCGTTCACATGGAAAATGGGCGCGGCGACAATTTTTGCAACATCTGAACAGTAGGGGGAAGAACGTGAGAATTTCGGGTTCGTCGTAAACCCGATCTGGTTGTTGATGACGATATGAATCGTGCCGCCAGTCTGATAACCCAGCAAATGCGACAGATCAAAGGTTTCAGGGACCAGCCCCTGCCCGGCCATCGCCGCATCACCATGCAGCAGCAAGGCCATGACTTTTTCACGTTCAGTATCATTTTTCTGAACCTGTTTGGCGCGAACCTTGCCCAGGCAAACCGTATTCACCACCTCAAGATGGGACGGATTGGCGGTCAGGGAAAGATGCACGGACTTGCCGTCAAATATCCGGTCTGACGATGACCCCAGATGGTATTTTACGTCGCCCGATCCCATGACATCGTCAGGGCGCGTTTGGCCGCCCTGAAATTCATGGAAAATGGCCTGAAACGGCTTGCTCATAACATTGGCGAGAACATTCAGCCGCCCGCGATGGGCCATGCCGAGAACAATTTCTTCAACACCAAGCTGGCTGCCGCGCTTAAAAATCTGCTCCATCGCCGGAACCAGACTTTCGCCGCCATCCAGTCCAAACCGTTTTACACCGCTGAACTTGCGATCCAGATAGTGCTCAAACCCTTCCGTTTCGATTAACCGGTTGAGGATCGCCTTCTTGCCCTGAACAGTGAAGTCGGGCTGATTGCGAACCCGCTCAATACGCTCCTGAATCCAGGACTTTTCAGAGGGGTCCTGAATATGCATAAACTCCACGCCAATGGACTTGCAGTAGGTTTCCTGAAGAATTTGTATGATCTGGCGTACGGTCGCCGCCTCCAGACCGAGGACGTAGTTAATGAAGACCTCACGGTCCATATCTTTGTCTGCAAACCCGTAAGTCGCCGGGTCCAGCTCTGGATGCACCGTCGCCGGTTCCAGTTTCAACGGGTCAAGGTCAGCCAGTAAATGACCGCGCACCCGATAGGCCCTGATCAACATCAGGGCGCGGAGCGAATCAAGGGTGGCTTCGCGAACCTTTACGCCGGAAACCTGATGAGCCGATAATACCGAAACCTGTTCGTTGGCGGTGGCGTGACCAGCAGCCATCTGTTCAGAAAGTGGAGCCAAGGCGCCGAGTCCCAATACCCCCGCATCCGATGGAGCCCACGATGCCCCCTTTCGTTCCGCGTTCAGGTCCTTGCTATCGTCTTCCAGTTCCTGGAAAAATTCCTGCCACTGCAGATTTACGGAGCCCGGGTCATCCAGAAATCGCTCATACATTTCGGCGATATAGATCTGGTTACCCGTATTCAGGAATTGCATCGGATCAAGTTCTACCATCCTCAGTCCCACGGCGAAACCGCCGCGCCCTCCACTATGATTTACCCTGCCCGATGTCGGACATTATTTCCGTCGTCGTCCATCGGGCAGGAGAACTATCGGCCATTAGCCGTCAAATACTTCCGCCATCTTGGCTCCCAGACCGGCCGGAGATTCGGAAACATGAATACCAGCCTCCTTAAGGGCCTCGATTTTGTCCTGGGCGCCACCCTTGCCACCGGCAATGATCGCACCCGCATGCCCCATACGGCGTCCCGGCGGTGCCGTCAGCCCGGCAATAAACCCGACTACCGGCTTTTTGGTGCCCGACGCCTTGATGAACTCCGCACCGTCTTCTTCCGCGGAGCCGCCGATTTCGCCGATCATGACGATGGCTTGGGTTTCATCATCTTCGACAAACAGCTTCAGGCAATCGACGAAGTTGGTGCCGTTTACGGGGTCACCACCAATACCGATACAGGTGGATTGACCAAACCCGGCGGCTGTCGTCTGCGCCACGGCCTCATAAGTCAATGTCCCCGACCGGGACACGATTCCGACCTTGCCGCGTTTGTGAATATGGCCTGGCATGATCCCGATCTTGCAGGCATCGGGGGTTATAACACCAGGACAGTTTGGCCCGATCAGGCGGGTATTCGATCCTTTAAGCGCCCGCTTGACACTGAGCATATCCATTACCGGAATACCTTCGGTAATACAGATAACCAGTTCGATATCCGCTTCGATTGCCTCAAGAATGGCTTCCGCGGCAAACGGTGGCGGCACATAGATCACGGATGCGTTGGCTTCCGTTTTGGCCGCCGCATCCTTGACGGTGTCGAACACGGGAAGATCAAGATGTGTGCTTCCGCCCTTGCCCGGAGTCACCCCGCCGACCATTTTGGTGCCATAGGCGATCGCCTGTTCAGAATGGAACGTGCCCTGCGCGCCGGTAAATCCCTGGCAAATGACGCGGGTGTTTTCATCAATGAGAACCGCCATTTACTGGGCCTCCTTCACAGCTTGAACAATTTTTTTAGCACCATCACCAAGGTCATCTCCGGAAACAATAGGCAGTCCGGAATTGGCGAGGATCTCCTTACCTTTTTCAACATTGGTCCCTTCCAGACGAACCACCAGCGGCACATCCAGACTAACTTCCTTGGCCGCAGCGACGACGCCTTCGGCGATCACGTCGCAGCGCATGATGCCGCCAAAGATATTGACCAGAATCCCCTTCACATTGGGGTCGGACAGAATAATCTTGAAAGCCGTGGTGACGCGCTCTTTGGTCGCCCCGCCTCCGACATCAAGGAAGTTCGCAGGTTCTCCTCCATAAAGTTTGATGATGTCCATCGTCCCCATGGCGAGCCCTGCACCATTGACCATACAACCGATGCTGCCATCCAGCTTGATGTAGTTGAGTTCGTGTTTGCCGGCTTCCAGTTCGGCCGGGTCTTCTTCGTCTTCGTCGCGCAGTTCCGCCACATCCGGGTGACGGAAAAGTCCGTTATCATCGAAATTGACCTTGGCGTCGAGCGCCATCACATCGCCCGCGCCGGTCACGACCAGGGGATTAATTTCAACGATTGAACAATCAAGTTCCGTAAATGCCTTGTACATCGCCATCATCAGTTTGACAGCGGAACTGATCTGCTTGCCTTCCAGTCCAAGACCGAAAGCCAGCTGACGGGCGTGATAGGAGCGCATGCCAATGGCCGGATCAATGGAGACCTTCAGAATTTTTTCCGGTGTCGCCTCGGCAACCTCCTCAATTTCCATGCCGCCCTCGGTAGAGGCCATCATCGTCAGGCGGGAGGTTTCGCGATCAAGCAGCATCCCCAAATAAAGTTCGCGGGCGATATCGCAGCCTTCTTCAATGTAAAGCCGCTTGACTTCCTTCCCGGCCGGCCCGGTCTGTTTGGTAACCAGAATGTGGCCCAGCATTTCGGACGCGTTTTCACGGACTTCGTCGGTGGATTTGACGACACGAACGCCGCCCTTGCCATCTGGGTTGTCTTGGAAACGCCCAGCACCGCGACCGCCAGCGTGAATTTGTGATTTAACGACGTAGACCGGACCACCCAGTTGCTCCGCCGCCTTGACCGCCTCATCAACCGTGTAGGCCACATGCCCCTGCGGTACACTTACCCCATACTTCGACAGAAGCTGTTTACCCTGATACTCATGAATATTCATGAGACTCCCTTTCCTGTTTAATTAAGCCACTTGACCAACGCCACTGCACATCAGCATTCATCAATCAAAGTTTTACGCACGTGGCATATTGTATACCAGAGGTCATTAAACTACACAATCTATGCAATTCTTGTCTAACCGGCACTTTGTATCGTCCTGATGGCGCTATTCTTTCGGGGCTGGCTTTGATACAGACGGGGCTTTTTTAACTGGCGCCTTTTTGACTGGCGTCACTTTTTTTGCCGGAGCTGCTTTTTTAGCAATGGCCTTGCCAGATGCTGCTTTTTTTACGGTCGCCTTTTTTGCCGGTGCTTTACCAGCAGGTGCTTTGACGGCGGGGCCTTTTGCCGCATCTTTTTGAATTTGGGCAATGTCTTTCATCAGACCCTGAACGGATTTGACGGATTTCATAAACAGCGCCTTTTCGGCCCGGTCGAGCTTGATTTCGACGACCCGCTCAACACCCTTGGCACCAATGACCGTTGGCACCCCAACGTACATGCCTTTAACACCATACTCACCACGGAGATAAGCCGCACACGGCAACACACGCTTTTTGTCCCTGAGATAGGATTCCGCCATGGAAATCGCAGAGGCCGCAGGCGCGTAAAAGGCCGAACCGGTTTTCAACAGGGCGACAATTTCACCGCCACCCATGCGCGTGCGCTGAACGATTTCATCAATGCGCTTCTGGGTCGTCCATTTCATGGTCACCAGATCCGGCAGCGGAATACCGGCAACCGTTGAATAGCGTATCAGCGGCACCATTGAATCCCCGTGCCCGCCCAACACGAAGGCCGTTACATCTTCAACGGAGACATCAAACTCTTCAGCCAGAAAATAACGGAACCGGGCAGAGTCCAGAACGCCCGCCATGCCGACGACCTTGTTATGTGGCAGACCACAGGCATCGCGCAGGACATTTACCATGGCATCCAGTGGATTGGTGATACAGATGACGAAGGCCTGGGGCGCATATTTCTTGATGCCTGCGCCAACCTGCTGCATGACCGATGTGTTGATCCCAAGCAGATCATCGCGGCTCATGCCCGGCTTGCGGGCGATGCCCGCCGTCACAATAATAACGTCAGCGCCTTTGATTGCCGCGTAGGATTTCGCCCCGGATATTTTGGAATCAAACCCGTCGACAGGTGAGGATTCAGCGATGTCCAGCGCTTTGCCTTGTGGAATTCCGTCGGCAATATCGAAAAGGACGATGTCACCAAGTTCTTTTAGTCCGGCCAGATGAGCGAGTGTACCGCCGATATTGCCTGCGCCAATAAGCGCTATTTTGTTGCGTGCCATTATGATTCCTAGGTTCTATCTGCCAAAAAAATCAACGTAGCCGACTGAATACCCGGCTACTTTTCAACACTGTCGTACTCCGTTTCCATCATCAGGGCAAGTATTTGACCCGAATTTCAACACCTTATCGGAATGATCGGTCCGAAATCGAGCTTTGCAGGCAGACCGCGCCCACCCTGGATTCGGTACCGCTTTGTCATGGAACGATAGGTGGTGATGGTCGGGCTTAAACCCACGCAATATCCAGACCGATATCAACTGCGGGAGCACGTTGGGTTATGGCACCTACCGAGATGAAATCAACGCCGGTTTCAGCAATCGGACGAATGGTTTCCAGAGACACTCCACCCGACGCTTCCAGCGGAATTCGACCATTGATAAAGCTCACGGCCTGGCGCAAGCGTTCAGGCTCCATATTGTCGAGCAAAAGAGAATCGGCACCGGCCTCGAAGGCGGCCCGAACCTGATCCAGGGTATCACACTCTGCCTGAACCTTGATCCCGCCAAGACCTGCATTCCGCGCCTGATGGACAGCCGTATCAATCCCACCCGCGACAGCAATATGGTTATCCTTGATCAAAATTCCGTCATCAAGACGCATGCGATGATTGGTTCCACCGCCACACCGCACCGCATATTTCGACAGATTACGCAGTCCTGGCACGGTCTTTCGGGTGTCCAGCAAACAGGCTCCGGTGCCTTCAATCGCCCTGACATAGGAATGAGTGATCGTGGCGATACCCGACAGGAACTGCAAAATATTGAGTGCCGAACGTTCCGCCGTCAATATGCCTTCCGCCATGCCTTCTAGCCGCGCCAGAACGGCATCGTCTTCGACCAGTGTACCATCACGATTTTCGATAATCAGATCAGCAGTCGGCACCAGGCGGGCAATAACTTCTTCTACAATCGGCATCCCACAGACGACCATCGATTGCCGAGCCGCAATTACCGCCTTCAACCGCGCCCCGGCGGGGACGGTTGCACGGGTGGTCAGGTCCCCCTGCCCGATATCTTCAGCCAGAGCGGCATCAACAACGGCCGTGATATCCGCCGGATCAATCGTTGGTGTGGACATGAACTATTCGGCGGCCTGCGTTTTCGGTACAGGCGGGGGCGACATTTCCAGCATTTTTTCAAGCGAGCCCAGTGCCTTCAGGCGCAGGTCTTCGGCCATTTCTATTCGGGGCGCTTCATTGGTCATGGCAAGGCAGAGCTTCTCAAGTGTGTTCAATTCCATAAACGGACAATTGGCGCAGTTGCAACTGCCGTCATTCCCTGGTGCCGCAATAAATGTCTTTTGCGGAGCCTGTTTCTGCATTTCATGCATGATATGCTGTTCGGTGGCGATAATGAATTCCTGCTCGGGACCTTTAACAACGTAGTCCAGAATTGAGCGGGTCGAGCCGATATGGTCGGCATGCTGAAGAATACCGTCATGGCATTCCGGGTGGGCAACAATGGGCGCGTCCGGATGCTGGCTTTTCAACTTGATCAGCTCGCGTTCCGAAAACTGATCGTGAACGATGCAGACACCATCCCACAACAGCATCTCACGGCCCGTCTTCTTTGCCAGCCAGCTCCCCAGATGACGGTCCGGCGCAAACAGAATCGGTTGTTCTTTTGGAATCTGGTTAATGATGTATTCGGCGTTCGACGACGTCACGATGATGTCGGAATGGGCCTTCACACCCGCGGAACAATTGATATAGGTGATCGCGACATGATCCGGGTACTGTGCACGAAACTCGGCAAAAGCATCCGCCGGACAGGCTTCTTCCAGCGAACAACCGGCATCCGCATCGGGAATAATGACGGTTTTTTCGGGGCTCAGTATTTTAGCGACTTCGGCCATAAACCGAACGCCACAAAAGACAATCATGTCGGCATCGGTCGTCGCCGCCGCACGGGACAAATCAAGAGAGTCGCCAACAAAATCAGCGAGATCCTGAATTTCGGAATCCTGGTAATAATGTGCCAGGATGACAGCGTTCTTTTCACGGCGCAGTCGATCAATTTCAGACCATGGATCGACTGCGGGATCAAGTTGTGACAGCGTCCGGGCGCTTTGCTCAGGAAGAACGACCGTAGTCATGGGCCCGTTCCTTTCGTCTTTGCAGGCTCATTCATTTCAAGCCCGCCGTTAACACCAAAGCATATATATGCATTTAGACAGGGCGCGGCAATCCTTTGCTCGCACATGCCGCGCGCCTATTCTTTGGTGCCGTGCTCCAGCGCCAGGTATTTGGGTGACTGCATTTCCAGAAGGCGTGATGCAGTGCGTTCGAATTCGAAGGCGCCATCGCCTTCCGTGTAAAGTTCCGTTGCGGGAACATCGGCGGAACAGATCAGTTTCACCTTGTAATCATAAAGCGCGTCAATCAACGTAACAAAACGCTTGGCGACATCGCGGCGTTCCGGCCCCAACTTGGGAATCCCGCTCAAAATCAGGGTCTGAAAACACTGGGCGATTTCAAGATAATCTCCCGCACCAAAAGGTTTTTCACAAAGCTCCGCAAAGGAACAGAACCCGACCCCTTCCGCCGCCTGCGGAATGCAGATTTCGTGCCCGTTTACGTTAAGGCTCCGAACATGAGGTTCAATCCCGACCGTCAGGGTCCTGAAGTCCTCCTGTAGTCTGGCGTTGGACTCTTCTCCGGCCGGCGTCAGATAAATATTGATCTGGCGCAGGCGTTCCAGCCGGTAATCCGTATCAGAGGCCAGTTCGATGACTTTCATCTTTGTCATGAACAGATCAATAAAAGGCAAAAATCGTTCACGCTGCAGCCCGTCTTTATAAAGATCGGAGGGATGGCGGTTTGACGTGGTTACGACAACCACGCCCTGTTCGAACAAGGCCTCGAACAGGCGTCCCAGAATCATGGCGTCGCCAATATCCGTGACATGGAATTCATCAAAACACAACAGCCAGGCCTGCCCGGTTATGACTTTTGAAAGAGCTTCGATTGGATCGCTGGATTTGGGGACTTTACCCGCTTTCTGAGCTTCGCGAAATGAATGCAGCCGTCGGTGGACTTCCTGCATGAAAGCGTGAAAATGAACATGTTTGCGGTCGTCTACGTTTGAATGATCGTAGAACAAATCCATCAGCATGGTTTTGCCGCGTCCGACGCCACCCCACATATATATTCCCCGGGGCACTTCACGTTTGTTGTTTCGAAACGTCAGACGGGCGCGCCAACCGGTCTTCCCCATTTGTTGACCATACAGCGCAAGTTCATCATTGAGCGCCTGAAGGCAGTCAATGGCTTGGCGCTGGGCCGGGTCATCGTGAATATCGCCGCCACTTATCAGCGCTTCATAGGCGGACTTTGGATCAGCGCACGCAGGCATGCTCAAGATACTCCAACGCCAGCATAAAATTCAGGCTCCACCCGTCAACGGTAGGCAAGCGCCTGTGGTAAACGAACTTTCGTCCGACAACAACCACAACACCGCTTCAGCCACCTCTTCCGGCGTGCCGCCACGCCCCATCGGCAAGGTCGCGCCCTTGTCGCGAAAGCGATCGGGCAGGCCACCAGCGGCGTGGATTTCGGTATCAATAATTGCCGGATTTACGGCATTGACCCGGACGCCTTCAGCCGCCACCTCACGGGCCAGTCCGATGGTCATGGTATCAAGCGCGCCCTTTGATGCCGCATAATGGACATATTCGCCGGGGCTGCCCGTGGTGGATGCGGCGGATGATACATTGACGATCACCCCGCCCTTTCCACCGTAACGCAAGGACATGCGTTTGACCGCCTCTCTGGCAACGAAAAAGCATCCCATAACATTCACATCCATAACCCGGCGCAGGGTAGCGGCATCAAGTTCATCAACACGACTGAAACCGCCAGTGATGCCGGCATTGTTCACAACCGCATCAACCCGGCCCAGATCCTTGTCGATGGCTTCAAACATGGCGACAACCTCTTGCTCGCAGGAAGTGTCCGCCTTGAAGGTCATGACTCGCACCCCCAGGGCCCGCACCTCATCTGCGACCCGTTCCGCGCGATCAACGGCAGAGGCATAGTTGATACATAGATCATACCCCTGTGCCGCCCCCAGCCGAGCAACCGCGGCTCCGATCCCCCGGCTCGCGCCGGTAACCAGCATGATTCCGCTCACGCTGGACGGGCCTTCTCGTTTTTCGGGGACTTATTTCCTTCGCGCAGCGACACTCCCGCACATGGCTTGATCGTCTCCTCCATTTGCCGTCGCAGGGTATAGGCCAAACTATCCTCGACAGCGCCGTTAAGCTCAACATCGGACCAAGTGACGATATTTCCCTGGCGAAGCGGTTTTTTTAATTTGAGGCCGTGGGCAAGGCCAATCGGCACCGCCCCGAGGCTTAGGGAATCGCCCGCCACCATCAACCGTCCCCAGACGGTAAATCCGCCTTCGCCATCCAGTATTTCGCCAGATTTCAGATCACGTTTTGCGGTAGCGGCGACATCGGCGCGGAATTGGCGGGCACCCCCCGTCGCCTGTTTCAACAATCCCGCATAGGCGACGCTGACCCCCAGTTCGAGGCCAATCAAATGATAGGGTCGCCAGAGGGCGGTATATTTACCGCTATCATCCGTTAACAGACCGTAATCGGAAAAACAGCGTTCCACGTAATCACTTGGCGCCTTGAACGTTACATAGACACCCCACCTCAAATCGTTCTCGACATCTTCTCCGCTGACACGACGACTCGAGATCACTTCGACCTGTCCAGTATGATGAAGACAGCCGCCATCCGTTTCCGGGATCAGGGTACGGGCGATTTCACCGACTTCGCAGGCTGGAAAAGCGAGGCCACCGGGTGCTGGAGTCAACCCACAGGCATTGCTGACGGCCGCCATCTCGATCCCGGATTTGGTGCCGTCCAGGAACGAATTGAACATCTTTGCGTTCATACCACTTTTCTGGGCCCGCTCAGGCGTGAGGCCATAGTGGTCCCAGACCGTATCCGGGGTCGAGGCATGAAACTCCGGCATGTACAGCGTCCCCTTTCCAGCCGAAACCACCTCAAAACCGCACGCGCGCGCCCAATCCACCTGCTCGTGAATAAGTGCCGGCTGATCGCCGTAGGCCAGGGAATAAACCACACCTGCGGCTTTGGCTTTTTCCGCCAGCAACGGCCCGCAGAGCGCATCAGCCTCAACGTTGACCATGATCACATGACGCCCCCGCGCAAACGCGGCCAGTGCATGGCGGATACCCGCTTCGACCACACCCGTCGCCTCAATAACGACATCCACGCCTCCGGCATTGATCAGCGCTTCGCCGTCATCGCTAACAAATGTAGTCCCCTGGGCGAGGGCTTTCGCCGCTGATTTTGCGCTAATCTGCTCTTTTGGCCATCCGGTTTCCGTCAACGCCCGGTTCGCCCGTTCGATAGATAAATCGGCGACGCCCAGCAGATGCATGCCCGGTGTCAGGCGGATTTGAGACAGGAACATGGTGCCGAACTTGCCCGCACCGATAATGACCACCCGAATCGGTCGTTCGTCCTCGGCTCGGGCTTGAAGAAGCGAATGCAGGTTCATGGCTGCGACATTACCTCTGATATTGTTTTGCTTGCATCACATTAGTTGGTTTTCGGAACGGACATTAACATCTATAGAAGACGGGTGCGACGACAAAGGAACCCTATGCCATGGAGAATTTTCTACTGGTCCATGAAAGTACGATACGTCTAAGCGTTTTTATCGGGGTATTTGCTGTAATGGCGGTGTGGGAGGTTTTTCGCACAAAACGCCCCCAAACCCTGCACCGAAGCCAACGCTGGCCCTACAATATCCTTCTGGTCGCGCTCAACACACTGCTGATGCGGCTGATTTTTCCAATCTTCCCGATAGGCGTGGCGTTATGGGCCGATCTTGAGGGGTGGGGACTGTTCAACATCATCTCCTTACCTGCCCCGCTGACGATTATATTGGCGGTCGTTATCCTTGATCTCGCAATCTACGCCCAGCACGTTGTCTTTCATCAGGTGCCGTTTCTGTGGCGCCTGCACCGTATGCACCATGCTGACACCGAACTGGACGTCACTTCCGGTGCGCGCTTTCATCCCATTGAAATCGCCTTGTCCCTGATTATCAAAATGGTGCTCGTTGCCCTGCTGGGGGTTCCGGCGTCCTCAGTCATCCTGTTTGAGGTTATCCTGAACGGCGCGGCGATGTTCAATCACGCCAACATCAACCTCCCCAGTGGCGTTGACCGGGTATTGCGCTGGATATTGGTTACCCCCGACATGCACCGTGTGCATCACTCCGAAATCGTCAATGAAACCGACAGTAATTTCGGTTTCAACCTGTCGTGCTGGGACAGGATATTCGGCACCTATACGGCGCAACCCCGGCGCGGACATCTTGGCATGACGATCGGGTTGCCGATCTTTCGCGGCAGTGAAGAAGCGCGGCTGGACAAATTGCTGACCCAGCCATTTCGGAATGATCGGACGGCATAGGGCGTCATTCCCGTGACGCCAGGCGATGCAGCCTTGCATCTTTGGTTTTAAAATGATTGACGAACCAGTCAATCAAACGGTTGGAAAAGTCTTCGACCTTGTTCGTATATGACCCATTTTCAAATGCATCCATGAGATCACGTATGTCGTCAAGGAGGCGCTCGTGATCTTCCTTGTGATCTTCATATTCGTCGTATTTGCGGCGTTGCATTTCCGATTCCTCGAGCGCGAAATGACCACAGATACCGGCATTGACATCACCCAGCAAATCCAGCGTTTCGTCTGTGGGTTTCCCGTCGCTGACCGCTTCGATCAATTCGTTTATCAGGTCGATCAATTCACGGTGTTCGTAATCGACCCCGGCGTCACCGGTTTCAAACTCCTTGCGCCATTCGATTGTGGTCATATTTCTATTCCTATAACTTTCAACTCGGGTTACTCAAAAATGAACCCGCCCATGGGTGCCTTGAAATCGATGGCAAAGTTCTGCCCTTCGGTTAAGTTCACGTCACGATGGGCTTCATAATCAAACCCGGAAGTACGTGCCGAATCCTTTAATCTGAGAGCGACCTTGTGAGGCCCGGCCAGAACCGGAAAGCGCTTATAAACCTTCGCTGAACCGTCGCCGGACAGACCGGTCGGCGGCAGTGTTGCATGAAATGACTTTTCTCCGTCGATATCCATCTCAATATAGATTGGAAGCCGTTCGCGCGGGCAGACGCGGGGTTGGCGCATGTTGGGAGCCAGCTTGCTCAATTCCTTGGACGACAGCGTCCGGCAGGCACCCTTATGCTTGGCCGCATGGGCGAAGGTAAGTCTGATCATCGCCATACCGGGTTCCAGGTGGGTATAGGCCGGACGCAGGGAAAAATACCAGATCGTTACGGCGAACACCGTATAGACGACTCCCTGGCCCAAATATCTCAAGCCCGTTCCCATCATGCCTGCTCCTTTTCAATAAGCGATTCAGGTGATTGGTCATCCTGCGTGACGGTGTCAATTTTCTCCAAATTCGCCAATTCGACGGCGAATTTGGAGATTTCACTTGCCAGCATTCGCTTGTCGGAAGACGCCGCCCAGACCTTACGGACACGGCTGCGGTCAACCCGTTTACGCAACCGTGGATCGCGTTCCCCGGCGAGACGCTCCTCCATCCAGCGTGCGCCGAGCCGATAATGACACTCACCATCGCGACAGCCCGTAATCATCACGCCATCGGCGAGATCACGGCTGAGTACAAAATCAATGAAGGATGGCGGCAACATGGCAATGCACGGCATCCTGACCGAACCCATATTCTTTTGGCCTAGCGTGTCCGGATCAATGGCGTGGTTACAGCCAAACGCGATGATGCGGTCATCGCCCTCAAGATTTGAGGCCGCCAGTTCTGTCATTTCACGCATCTGGGCAACCGTAAGTTCCGGCATTTCTATTCCGGGGATCAGTTCACCCCGGCGTCGGAATGGGGTTGCTGTTGGGCAGGACCCCACGCAAATCCCGCAACTGACACACATATCCGGATCGACAACGGCTTCCTGATTGAAGGGGCCGCCGTCCGTACGCCTTTGCATGGATACGGCACTGAACGGGCAATCGACGACACAGCGCGTGCAGCCGTTACAATTGTTCAGGTCGACTCTGGCCACCGCTTTTTTTCGGCGGGGTGGAAGCCAGGGAATAATGAACAATAGGATCGTGCCAAAAAATGCAAATCCCCAGATCGCCGCTGGCGACGTGGCTTCAATCAGCGGAAAGGTCCAGAGGTAAAACCAGTCAAGATTGAGTTTGCCTGGTACCGTTGCCAGGTTTGCAGGGCCGTGGCTGACGGCGGGTTCAACGAACGACAAGACCAGCAACATCAACATGGTGCCGATGGCGAGTCCCCGTTCAGGGTTCACCTTGGCATAATTGATACGCTGCAGGTGAAACCACATAATGAACAGAAGTATCAGCGGCACACCGATATGCATGAAGATCATCAGGGTAAAGAAACGGTCATCCAGGTGGCTGACTGACATGAAGTTCCGCGCCACCGGTTCTCCGAAGATCGGCAACCAGTCGAGCCATTCCGCCGACGAGATCGCCAGATACTGAGCCATTTGATCCCAGACCAGCCAGTAACCAGTGACGCCGGAAGCAAACACCATCCAGATCATCGGAACGCCGGTAACCCAAGAAAACCAGCGCCCGCCACGGTAGCGGTCATAAGCAAATTCACGGGCCAGATGCAATAACATCATGACTACCAGAGCGTCGGAAGCATAGCGGTGCAGGCTGCGCATGACCCCGGCCAGATACCATTGATCATGGGTCATGTATTCAACGGAGTCGTATGCTTCCGTCAGACCCGTATCGAAAAAGATATAGATATACAGGCCGCTTCCCGCGACCACCCAGAAATAAAAATAGCCGAGCGCCCCCAGACAGTAGAACGGGTTCCATGCCGCGGTAAATATCCGGTCAAACAGCCCCTCTATCTTCATGAAGGCGAAACGAAGAATACTTTTCAGAAAAGACACGCGAAAACCTTTATGTTGAAGTTACCGACTTGTCGGCACGTTTCTCACGTCCGATTCGAAGCCATGAACGCACCAGGAATATGCAGAGAAAACCGAGTCCGCTTCCCCCCATGCCGAGAACGATAAATAAGGAAAAATCAAAGGAATAACCACCCGTTTTCGGATCGTACACCGTACAGAACAGGCGGACGCGGTTAACCAGACCGTCCAGGCTGGTGAGTTGGGAATTGCGCCCGTAGATCTGATCCTTCAGCGGTTCAATCAGAAAAGGAACCGCGAAATCAGTGCCGTAAACCTGATGGGCGACGACGCCATTGCCGTCAATAATTGTTGTTTGGGCAAGATGATCAAAACCGTTTGGCGAAGGCGCAAACACAAACCCCAGGTCCGTGCTAAATCCTTTGATGGTATCCGCGCTGGCACTCAGGAAACGCCAATTTTCCAGGTCAAGTCCCTGGGCATTGGCAAACAGGCGCATCCGGTTGGGGTTGTCGGTCCGGGTGTCAAATCCAACGGTGACGATATTAAAGGCGTCTTTACCAAAAGTCTTCTGTGCGACTTCGGCACTCCGCAGAATGGATTGTGAAATCATCGGACAGAACTGGGGGCAGCTGGTATAGACAAAGCTGACGATCAAGGGTTTTCCCCTGAAATCGGTCAGACTCACGTTCTGTCCCGTCCGGTCTCGAAATGTATAGGCGCCGACCAACTTGCCAATGGCTGCGCGACTGGCGGTAATCGCTGTATCTTCGTTAAAGACGGGCTTTGTATAAGTGTTGGCCTCTTGAGCCTGAAGCGGTCGTGAAACAAGGCTAATCGCCAGCAAAACGGCCAACATGCCAACTGTTTGTATGCGTGATCCGACCCTTAACAAAACCCGTTCTCCCGGCACCGACATAAACCGCAGCCCGACTGCGTTGCACAACGCTGAACCTAGAACCCTTCCAAAGCCACTGCTTTGACTTAAGTCACGTCCAAAAAAATTAATTACATTTAGAACTTGGCAAGACCACAAGAGAAATTCAGCGCAAGCCTTCTGACATATCGTGGCCGCCACAAAAGAAAAGGCAGGCACCGCGACTCAGCGATGCCTGCCTTGACCGAGAAGCCTTAACTAAGTGGCCAGACTTCGGCCAGATACTTCCAGTTGACGAAGTAGTACAACACGAATGCCAGGAAGAACACACTGACCAGGGCGACTGTGCCCGGCAGTTTCAGTTCATGGCCGCTGCCATATGATGCTACGGCCTCTCCACCGCCCTGATAAACTACAGGGTTGGCTTTACAGGCTGCTTCGTCGCGGTGTTTGCCAAAGAACACCGACCCGACGATGACGACGATAAACGCCACACCGCCAATCGTCGCGAGAATGGCAAAGATGCCGTTCAGGCCCATCATCAGAAACGCCGCAGGCGGGTAATCAAAGCTAAGCGTTGCATCAGCAAAGGTGATATCCCAGTGCCGCCGCGCCACGCCGAGTGTCCCCGCACCCATCAAGAACAGTGAAACCCCCAGAGCCCCGATACCAAACAGGTACGGTTGCCACTGAGCGAGTTTCGGGAACATGATTTCCTTCTGGAAAATCAGCGGAACCACCAGATAAGACACCGCCATGAAGGCCAGCGTCGTGCCGGTGACAACTGTAGCGTGGAAGTGACCGGGCACATACAGGGTATTGTGCATGATCAGATTGATCTGCTCAGTCCCGAGGACAACCCCGGAAATCCCGCCGATAAACCCAAACATCACGACCGATAGCGCCATCCCGGAAAACGCCGGGTTACCCCACGGTGCTTTCCTCAACCAGCCAAATAAACCCTGAGTGAAACCCCGACGGCGTTGAGCCGCTTCGATCGCACCCGGCACGCTCATGCCATGGATCATTGAGCCCAAAACAGCCAGATAGAGCGCATAGGACGTGTTGAACACTTTCCATTCCGAGCTGATACCCGGTTCCACCAACAGGTGATGTGCGGACGCCAGTTGCAGGAACAGAATGTAGAGCAGAAACGCGCTACGACTGACCTTCTCGCTAAGTGGTTTTGCACCGACTGTCAGGGCCGCAATCGCGTACCAGACGGCAACATGCGCTGATACGTTAATCTGTTGCGACGAGTGCCCGAAACCCCACCAGACCAGCTTGTAGGTCACTGAATCGATATTGGAAATCAACCCTAAGGACCACAAAAACGTGGGGACCAGGATAATCGCGCCCGAAGCAATGGTGTAGACCGCAATAATGGCCGCGACAATCGCCCCGAAAGTGACCAGTGGAACGGACCCTTCATAGGTCTTTTCCTGTTTGGCAACCACCAGGGTTCCGAAGAACACAAAGACGGCAATCAACGCCCCCACCGCAAACAAGATGAGCCCCAGATAGAAGTGAGGCGCCGCTTTCATGGGCACGTAGGACGTGAACATGACACTCGATTCACCCTGCAAGACAGCGACGTTGGCCATCAGAGATCCAACCAACATCAGGGCAAATGCCAACCATGCCCACCTTGGCGCAGCAAGGCGGCAGTTCAGTAGGACCGAGGAAGCGAAATACAGGATCGCGATCTCAAAAAATATGATCCAGAACACCAGGACATCTGCCCCATGAGCCGTCAACGCCAGATAAAACAGATCCGCCGGCAGAATATGCACCGCAGGCCAGCGCGTCAGCGCGACCAGAAGACCGAACAAGCCGCCAATTGCCAAGAACACAACCGCGACGACGGCGTTGATCTTGATCAGCTTCTCGGTCGTGAAAAAGACCTTTAACCCGGTTTCCGGGCAGATCCGATATTGTTCATTTGAAGCCATCGATCATCCCCTACTTCTTGTCCACTACGATCATCTTGCCGAGCATCGTGTGATGTCCGACTCCGCAGAACTCGTTGCAGACGATGCCGAAATCGCCGGCCTCTGTAGGCTTCAGCGTCAAAATCATTTCATAGTTCGGATGAACCTGAATATTGATGTTGGTTGGCTGAAGCGAAAAACCGTGCTGCCAGTCCATTGAAGAAAGATGGAGACGATAGGTCTGGCCTTTTTCAAGTTCCAGAATCGGCCACCATTCCCAAAGCCGCGCCAGCATGTAGACATCGCCGCCTGCTGGGGGATGAACGACCGGAATGCCGGTGTCGCCTTCCTCGCGCACCATGTATTTTTCGGCCTGGGCCTCGACTTTTTCGCCGTATTTTTCAGGATTAACCCGATACGCTTCGTTTGAGAGATTCTGCTCTCCATTGATATGCCAGTAAATCATCACGGCAAACATGAACAGGCCCCACAGGAACGCAATGGAAATCCAGGTGATTTCCATTTTCTGTAAGGGCTCTTTCCACCAAAGCCGGTTTTCCGGTGGTGTTAATGCCATTTCAACCTCCGTCCCCTATTGACCAATTGGAATCTGGGCGACTTCCATCACGCCCCAGATAGTGTAGAAAACTGCCGGAATCGCGACGCCGATAAACAGCAGCAAGAACGGATTATCCAACAGACTCTGCATAGCGGGGATTCTTTCCTCCTCGCTGTTCGCCGACCCGCCCTCTGGCGGTGACGCATTCGATTGTTCATCAACCATAAGACGATACCCCTCCTCGGTGATTAGACTGGGGAACAAAGCACCCCCCACAGACTCCGGCCTTGACCTTGGTTAAGTTTCGAACCGGAGCCATAAAAAAAGCGGCCATTAAATGCCGCCAAGCACACGCTCAAGAATTGAAAAGGAAACCAGCGCCAGACTAACCAGAATCGCAAAAAAGATCACTCCGCGATGGGTGAACCGCTGCTGGCGGCGCACCTCTATGGTGTCAAGAATTCGATCCGACACCACGTAAAGCACAACCGCTACGCCAGTAAAAACGACAACTTCCAATACAACTCCCCAAATCAATTGATTGAACATGTTCAATGGAGAGGACTATTGCAGAAAAATTTTTATCCCGAATTGATCAAGATCAATCATATGGGAGAGAATATCCGTCACAGAATATCCAGCATTGGCGTTAACCATTCCTGGTACCGCTTCCACAGCTGAATTGAATCTTTGTAGATCGGTCGGCGGACTTGCACAGCGCTTGCTGTCTGAACGGGACCGGAAGGAAATGGGTGACTGTGGATATCCTTGCCCTACTCTTGATCGAAATCAAGGCAGCCGTGGCTGTTTTGTGCACTAATCACACAACGGAATCGTGCAATAACTGTTGATAAAGGTGGTTTGCATGCTCACTAACGCTGATTATCTTGTCGCCAGCCGATCCGGTCTCTTAGCCTTGGAATCGAATTTTGATCTGACGCCCCTGCTGACGGCAGCCAATATTCGTTCCTACGCAAACCACGAGAAAATCTATCAGCCGGGCGATGACTCCGACTGCGTCTATGTGGTAACCGATGGCTGCGTACAAATCTACCGACGCAGTGATGATGGACGTCGCGCCGTATTGAAGATTTCGACAATAGGCGACGCTTTTGGTATTAGTGACATTCTGAGCGGTGGCAAACGAAAAGATACAGCTGAAGTCATCCGCCACTGCCGGGTTATGGAGATTCCGGCGCGCCCGTTCATGGAGCTGTTGAAATCAACTCCGGAGATGGCGATTGCCGTGGCGCGCTATCTGTCCCGTTCGAAATGTGAAACCACGGATCGACTTGAGCAGATTCAGCTAAAACCAACAACGGAGCGTTTGGCCACGTTCCTGTTACAGTTGGCCCCCGGAAACACGAGCTCGATTGACGTCGTCCTGCCCTGTGAAAAATCCGTTATCGCCTCATATCTCGGGATGAAACCGGAAAGTTTTTCACGCTCGCTCAAGGAACTGAAAGTCTATGGCGTTTCCAATCGCGGTCGTCGCATACATATTGAAGACCGTGAAACCCTATCCTCAATGGGACACGTATCCAGCTAGCGACCGTTCAGGTTTGTGAACGATGCCAGGCGGGGTGCTCCGCTGATGCCGGTGGGATCAGTGACGACGTACTCGTAACGCGCTCAGTTTTCATGCTCGAACGCCGACTTCCGGAAACGGTATATCTCCAACAATAATACCACGGAACCATGACCCTGACCTGAAACCATCCCGTCTATTCCGGTTCATGAATTGTACGATCGACATCGGCGGTAACGATCAACCGTCGGGCCTGCTCCTCGCATCCCTGCCCTATCATCCAAGCTGCCTTATGAGCGCGTGTGGGAAGATTACCCGGCACCAGATGTACCGTAACGGGCTGCACCTTAGCTTTTCTTCCGACCCTGGTTTGATAGGTCATACTATTTTCAACCTGGATTGCGGATGGCCACGTCAGCGTCGATTTTCCCTTTTTCCAGACCAAGGGTTTGGACTTTTCACCGTTTTCATTGCTTAGCGTAACAATCGTTTTTTTACGCGCCGACTCGCGCCACAATTTAGGTTGTTGCCCCGCGTCCAGGCAATAGTCGGCACCGGAAGCCACATTATACACCCATGGGCCCGGAACCCTGCTCAATCCCGCACGAAACGCACCCAGTGATTTCGCATCATCGTTAGGTTTGAATAATCCCGCTAACGATTTAACCACGTCATAACCTGTATTCTGGTTGGCGCTTGTGGCCGATACCGTTGAACTAGATGCTTTCTGATCTCCCAAAGGTCCGTTATGAGGTCCGCTAACCTGCAATTTTTTGCCATTGGCGTTGATTAGCGTCAGGGTCGCTCCGTCCTCAAGCACAATGGGGCCCGCCGCGTCCAAGACATCTCCAAGACCAACAGGCGCTTTTCCTTCAATGCCGACAACGACGAGCTGTTCCGCCAGAACAGGAAAACCTGCGGCGCTCAGAAATACTGATGTAAGACAGACTTTCAAGATTTTCATCGCTACCCTCACTAGTGGATAAAGTCTAACAATGGTACCCATACGAAATCAGATCTGATGAATTCCGGCTTCCCGTTGCCATCGGCAAAGAAAGTGGGTCAAAAGTCACCCCGCACCACCTCATGCTGTAAATCATAACATTTAATTGGCGTTTATAGTTATAGCGAACTCCATTTTTTCGCTCTTACATCAAGACAGTTTAGGCGAACCCTGGCCGGGAACTTTCTGCTGGACGTGCGACACAAGATAAGAAGTACAGTCTTCAGCTTATCCACCATGTTAGGATAAATACACCCGACGTATCTGTGAACAAGGTCTCATTAGATGGATTTTAGCCCTGATCCAACCGATGCGCCATTTTCCGCCCCATGGCCTTGAGTTCAGAGGATATCAGGGAACCCGTGACGCCACATGACCAGTCCACCCAGCAGCATCGTCGTCGTACCGACAGCAAGTTGCAGACCGCTGTTAGCACAGTTCAGGTATTTTGCCGAATAGGCGAAAGGCACGGCGATTACAATTGAAAGCGCCGCCATACCCAGGATTGAACCGATACCGAAAATCAGCACGTATATCAGGCCGCCAACAACCGACGTTTGCACCGCAGTGGTCAAGATCAGCAACGCTGCAGACCCCGCCATGCCATGAATGACGCCGACCAGAAGCGTGCGCAGCGGCAGGCCTTGGCGATGCTGGTGATTGTGGCGAGACGGATCATGTTCCACCCGCTCACCGGCATGGGAATGGGCGTGAAAATGACGTGTACCCCCATGTTTATGGAGGTGAAAATGGATACGGTCACGGTGCAGCCGGTAAAGCACATGCCCTCCCAGCACGACCAACATTGCACCCACCCCAAATTCCAGCACGCCGGCCATCTGCTCGCCAATTTTCAACCCCAACGCCAGTACGGAACCGGCAAATCCCATCAACGCGAGCGTATGACCGATTCCCCACACCGCACCATGAAAGACGATCCTTTTGATGGAGCTTTGTCGTGCCGCAATGGAGGATACCGCCGCCATATGATCCGCTTCCAGCGCATGCTGCATGCCAATTAACAGGCCGAGAAACAGAACGGAACTCATGGGTAAGGACTTTCACAAAAATGTGCGAATCGTTGCAACACCTATAAGCCTGTGCCGGACCTCTGTCCATATAGATTGAACCCGGGCAGGCTTGGTTTCTTTCAAACTGGCCCGTCCGCGCGTATCTTCTTGACCTTGGCCGTTATCACCGCCACTTTTCGGCTTCAAAGTCGGGTCTTTTCAATGTCTCTCTTCCTTCTTCGCCATGGTGAAACCGTGTTTAACGTCGCTGGCCGTTTTCAGGGGCAGCACGATTCTGACCTGACTGAAACCGGGTCTCGGCAGGTTCGGCAAAACGGCCAATTGTTATCTCAGTTGATTGATAACGTAAATCGCGTCCATTTCGTCTCCAGTCCTTTGGGCCGCACGCTGGCAACGTCCAGAATAATCTGTAAGGCGTTGGGTTTGAAATTCGAAACCGTTAATACGGACGCCCGGCTAATGGAAATTAATTTCGGGTCCTGGCAGGGTATGACAGGAACAGAAATTGATAATGAATATCCGGGCCTTTGGGACCAGCGTAGCGCTGATCCGCTCGGCTTTGTCATTCCCGGGGGTGGTGAAAATTATGATGATCTGTTCACCCGCGTTGATAGCTGGCTGGAAGATACCCAAAAATTCTGGGATGGCGAGGCTGTCTGGATCGCCGTTTCACACGGTGAGATCGGCAGTGTAATTCGGGGGAGATACCTAGACTTAAATATTCACGAAATTCGTGCCCTGAATGATTCGCATGAACTTTTTTTTGAACTCTGGAACGGGCAAATCATCTCTCACAGCCCAAAAAGCAACAAATGACCCTCTCAAAAGAAGATTCGTTCCTTCGCGGCATGATCGAAATGCTGCCGCTCTCCATCGGTGCCGCACCGTTTGGGCTAATGATCGGAGCCATGGCCGCCGGGGCCGGTCTTGGACATCTGGACATCCTGATGATGAGTGGACTTGTTTACGCCGGGGCATCTCAGTTCACCGCGCTCGGCATGTGGGGTTCGCCTATTCCGATGATCTCCATCATCGGCGCCACCCTGATGGTCAATCTTCGTCTGGTTCTCATGGGTGCCGCGCTTGCGCCACATATCAGGCATCTGCCGATTTATTGCCGCTGGCCTTTCGTTTTGGTTTTTGCCGATGAAACCTGGGCAGTGGCGCTGCGCCGCTCGGGCGTGCGGCCACTAACGGCGCCTTATGTCTTTGGTCTGGTCATTCCATTTTATGTCAACTGGCTGTTCTGGTCCGTCCTTGGCGTTGCTTTCGGATATCTGGTTAAAGAACCGAAAGTATATGGATTCGATTTCGTCTTCATCGCGGTCTTCATTTCTCTGGTTATGGGGTTTTGCAAAACCCGGCGCGACATCCCGCCGCTGCTGGTCAGCGCCGGCACGGCCTTCCTGGCCCACAGGTTTATGCCCGGTGTCTGGTATATTTTTCTGGGCGGTGTGGCGGGCGTCATTTGCGGAGCCCTGCTCTACAAAGACAGGGGGGAAACCGATGCTTGAACCCGAGGTTGTACTTACCATTCTCGGCATGGCGGGGGTCACGGCCTTTACCCGCGTTATCGGCTACTGGGCGATAAGCAAGGTTCAGGTCAGCGGGCGACTGACCGGGGCCCTGGATGCCGTTCCCGGTGCGATCCTGGCAGCTATCGTCACACCGGCGGCATTTTCCGCCGGTCCGGCCGAAGCTATCGCCGCCTTATTGACCATCATTCTGGCATGGCGATTTCCCACTCTGGTTGCCACCGTCGGCGGCGTATTCTGCGTCGTCGTGCTGCGATACTTCCTCGGCTAGATCGCGATGGGCCTGCCTGACGCCATTAGTGGGTATCGGATTACCCGATATCATTCCTGGACTTTTCTTACTATAAATAGGGCTCTAACGGCGTTGACTAGAAAGCAATCTTGCTGTGATGGATATTATTCTTGAGATTTTCCGGGCAGTTATTTTAGCGGCAACCGTTATATTTCTGTGGGATTCAGGGCGTCGCCGGTTTGAACAACCCCAGAACGGTTGGAATTTTATCATTACGGGGTTCTGCCTATTATTGTTTGGAAGCATCCTCGACGTCAGCAACAACTTTGAGAGCCCCAATCCCTACATTATCCTCGGCAACACAAAAACCGAGGCGTTCCTGGAGAAATTTATTGGATTTTCAGGTGGTTTTCTTGTTCTTGCCATCGGTTTGTTCAAATGGCTTTCCAACCTTCAGGCAACTTCCGAACGTGCCGAAACACACGCCCGTTGCCTGCAGGAAGCCAATAGATCCTTGCAAAAACGCCGTGAATTTTTTGAAGCCTTGGCAAACAACCTGCCGATTTTTATCAGCCTCAAAGATACTGAAGGTCGGTTTCAATTCGTCAACCAGAGCTTCAAAGACTGGGTTTGTGTGGACAGCGACGATATCGTTGGCAAAACAGTTTACGACATTTATCCTGAAAATCAGGCATCCGGGTTTGCCGCCCTGGATCAGGAAGCGATCAACAGGCGGGACGTCATTTCGCGGGAAGTTGACCTGTCTTATCCGGACGGGCAAACCCGTACAGTCATAAGCACCCGGTTCCCCGTGGTTTCGTCGATGGACGATGTGATGGGTTTGGGAACCATCAATTTCGACATAACCAAGCTCAGGCGGGCCGAGAAAGTAAAGCACGAGTTCCTTTCAACCGTCAGTCATGAACTCCGGACGCCATTAACGTCGATCAAGGGGGCGTTGGGCCTCATACGGTCAGGCAGCGCCGGGCAAATTTCAACCGACGTTCAGTCTATGCTGGATATTGCCTATACCAACAGCGACCGCCTGCTTTTACTGATCAATGATATTCTGGATATGGAAAAGATCGAGTCAGGAAAACTCGACTACGACATGAAGATAATAGATATCGTGTCTCTGGTTGACGAAGCAATCGTGGCCAATTCCGGATACGGCGATGAGCTTGGGGTTACGTTTCATAAAACAGATATGGAAACCGAAGCACTGGTCCGCGGCGACAAAGATCGTCTAATTCAGGTTCTGTCAAACCTGATGTCGAATGCCGCAAAATTTTCCCCGTCGGGAGAACCGGTGGAATTGTCGGTTTCCCGTGACGAAGTCAGTGTCCGGATTTCGGTCCGGGATCAAGGTTCCGGCGTTCCAGATGAGTTCCGAAAGATCATCTTCGAAAAATTTACTCAGGGTGATTCATCCGATACCCGGCAAAAAGGCGGGACCGGGCTCGGCCTCAGCATCGCCAAGATGATTGTTAAACAGCACGGCGGCACCATCGGATTTGATTCCAAACCCGGTATCGGCACAACGTTTTTCTTCACATTACCGCTAAGCCCATAGTCCCACAGACCCGACGTCACCCGAATGCCCGAGCGATAGCCGTCACATTCTCGCGGGCAAAACATTTTTCTGGACTCAATTCATCATATTTTGTATTTCGTATACGAAATATGATTGTGTGAAGTTATGAAACCTGTGTCTGTACAACCCGATCTGGTCCACCAGGTTTTTGAATCAATTCGGGACGCCATCTGTGATGGTCAGCTCCGCCCCGGCGAACGCCTCAATCAGGATGATCTGGCGGCGCAGCTGGAGGTTTCACGCCAGCCCGTTGTCCAGGCCATCCACCTGTTGAAGAGTCAGGGTTTTGCCAAAGACACCGGCCGCCGTGGAACCGAGGTCACTGAACTTAGCGCCGTTGAAGCCTCACAATATTATCTCATACGGGCGACGCTTGACGGGCTGGCGGCGCGCGAAGCGGCATCGCATGACAATAAATCAACCGCAACCCGTGGCGCAAAGATCATAGAAGACGGGAAAAAGGCCTGCAAATCCAGCTCACACCGTGCCATTCTGGATGCGGACATGGCCTTTCATCAGTTCATTTATGAGCTTTCCGAAAACCCCATTATTTCGAAAACGGTTACGCCGCTATGGCATCAGCTTCGCCGAATTATGGGTACGGCCATTACCGCGAACTACCCGGTCGACTCGATCTGGGATGAACACCAGGCGATCCTGGATGCGGTTATTCAGGGTAATACGTCCGAAGCGGAACGCCTGGCCCGAGCGCACGGAGAAACTGCGGCGCACCGGGTTGAACAAATACTCAGCCAGCACGAAGCCGCGGCAAACTTAAACCGCACCTCCTGACCACCCGTAACCGAACGAGGCCGATCCCATGCCCATTCTCACCATCGACGACCAGAACAGTATTTTTTATCTGCATTCGGCGCCCGCGTCTTCGGACGGAAAAACGTTTGTGTTTTTCAATGCGCTCACCGGCGACACAGGGATGTGGGAGGGAACAATCGGGGAGACTTTGCGCAACAACGGCCATGGCACGCTCAGTTTCAATTTCAGAGGCCAGGCCAACAGTTCTTTTGCTCCGGACACGGCAATCAACGCCGACCTGATCGTTGAGGATGCCCGTCGCCTGCTTGCTGATATCTCTCCCGGGAACGTCATTCTGACCGGTCTTTCCATCGGCGGCCTGTTCGCCGCGCAGGCATGGGTTCGAGGTATTGCAGACGTTGACTGCCATGGCTTGGTGTTGATCAATACCCTGCGTCGTGATGGACCCCGGTTAAAGTGGATCAACGATGCGCTGGTGCGTTGCGCCGAGGTGGGCGGGCTGGATATGTTCAGGGATTTCTATGTTCCACTGCTGTTCAACGAAGACTGGCAGGCGTCAAATCGTGACAATTTTCTCACGTCCCGACCTTATGAACCCCTTGATAAAGGCAGCGGACATTACAATTTGCTGAGCCATGCTGGCGAAGCCAATTGGAATTTCCCCTATGAAGAATTGACTTTGCCGGTTCTGATCATCACCGGGTTGCAGGACCGGGTCTTCCTTGAGCGCCAGGACGTGGACGACCTGAGCGCGCGAATTCCGGATGCCGAGCGCATTGATATGACTGACGCGGCTCACTTGCTGCCTGCGGAACGTCCGACAGAGCTTGCGGAAGCATTGCTGAAATTTGCCGGGCGGGTCTGATCATGGCGCTTTGGAACAGATATTCCTGGCTTGCCTATCTTGCCGTCTTCGTTGGCGTGCTGGGGCATGCCTCGACCGAATTTTTCGCCGTGCTGTCCGGGATCGGCGGGCCGGAACTTTCCGTCTGGCGGTTTGCACTAGGCAGCATCGGCTTGGTCGTTCTGGCCCTGGCGTTTCCCGCCAGCCGTGATCTGATTGCGCCGTTCCGCACCCACGGGTGGCGGCTTATTGGCCTGTCCTTTCTGGGCATCACCATCGGCTATCTGGTCTTTCACTGGTCGCTTGATTTCGCCTCTGTGCCCCAGGTCGCCACCGTGGTCACGACGATTCCGATTTTTGTCGCCATATCCACTCTGCTGATCAACGGCCAGCGCATTACCATGTCAAAAATCGCCAGCGGCACCTGCGCAATTATCGGCATCGCGCTGCTGATTACCGACGGTTATCTGGCAAAACTGGGGGGGTCCACGGAAAGCCTGCTGGGCATCTTCCTGGCAATGACCTGCTCTGCCGCGGTCGCCGCCTATTCCGTTCTTATTCGTCCGGTGATTGCCGAATTTGGCGCGTTGCGCATTACTGCGATTTCAATGTTTCTGGGGGCCATCGGCCTATGGGTCGTGGTCGGCCTGAGCTTCGGTATCTGGGCGACTCCTGAGCGATTGTTTTCTCTGGATGGGCACGCCCTGGCATCCCTGCTGACAATTGCCTTCTGGAACACCACCATCACACAATTCCTGTGGATCGGTGGTTTGGCCGCCGTGCCCGATATTACACGAGGCAGTTATCTGTTTTTCCTGAAACCTGCGATCGCTGCAATTTTGGCCGTGCAGATTCTGGCGCAACCACTGACCACGACGCAGCTTCTGGCGATTGTTGTGATCAGCGCATCCGTGGCGGCCGAGTTTATTGTCGGAAGGTTTCAACAAAAGAGTTGAACTTGATTTTACAAAAACTATAGAGCTATATAGGACCTTGAAAATCTAATCTCTGACAGTGACAAAAACCGGGAACGAATACGATGGATAACTCCGAGACCTGTGGTCGGGACGCTGCCATCTGGGGCAGCTACGAAACCATCACGACGGCCAAGGATTACATTAACAGTCTTCGCGGTCGAAACATGCGGGTTTTTCTGTTTGGTGAACAGATTGACGAACCGGTCGATCACCCCGTAATCCGGCCATCCATCAACGCCCTGGCGGCGACATATACTCTGGCTCAGGAAGACACTGATCTCGCGGTTGCCCGCTCTCCCTATACGGACGGGCCGGTCAACCGGTTCCTGCATATCGCCGAGAATGCAAATGATCTGGTGATGAAAGGCCGCATGCAGAAAAAACTGGGACAACAGACCGGCACCTGTTTTCAACGTTGTGTCGGGCTGGATGCCCTGAACGCGTTGCATTCCGTCACTTACGATTGTGATGAGGCCCACGGCACCCCTTATCACCAGCGGTTTCTGAATTTTCTTAAGCAGGTGCAGAAAAAAAATCAGGTGATCGGCGGGGCCATGACGGATGCGAAGGGCGACCGCTCCAAGGCACCGTATGAGCAGACCGAAGCGGATGTTTACCTGCATATCGTTGACCGCAACGATGAAGGAGTCTTTGTCTCCGGCGTAAAATGCCACCAGACCGGCTGCATCAATTCGCACTGGCTGGTCGTCATGCCGACCATCCGCCTTGGTGAACAGGACCGTGACTTTGCCATTGTCGGCGCGATCCCGGCCCATGCGGCTGGCATCACCTATATCCATGGTCGCCAGTCCTGCGACACACGGGCGCTGGAACCTGGTGACATCGATGCCGGGAACGCCACGTTCGGCGGTCAGGAAGCGATGATCGTGTTTGACAATGTCTTCATCCCGACGGAAAGGGTGTTCATGGATGGAGAGGTTGAATTTGCGGCCCCGCTGGTTGAACGGTTCACCACCTACCATCGATGCAGCTACATCTGCAAAACAGGTGTTGGCGACGTGCTGATCGGGGCGGCGGCGGAAATCGCCGAGATGAATGGTGTTTCGAAAGCCTCCCATATCAGGGACAAGCTGATCGAGATGACGCACCTCAACGAAACCATCAGATCAAGCGCCCTTGCGTCTGCTCATGAGGGACGGGAGATGAAATCCGGCGTTTGGATCAATGATGAGATGCTGGCCAACGTCTGCAAACAGAATGTCACCCGCTTCCCCTACGAGATCGCCCGCATTGCCCAGGACCTCGCTGGCGGCCTGATGGTCACCCTGCCGTCCGAACAGGACCTCGAACACGAAGAGGTTGGGCCACTAATCAGGAAACTTCTGGTCGGGCGAGACGGGGTTGATGTGGTTGATCGCATGAGAATCCTGCGTCTGATCGAAAACATCACCTTGGGCCGCAACGCGGTCGGGTACCTCACCGAATCCATGCATGGCGCCGGGTCCCCGCAAGCCCAGCGTATTCAGATCGCCCGCGGCATGCAGGTTGACGAAAAGCGCGGGTTTGCCCGCAAGCTCGCCGGCGTTGAAGAATAAGGAAAGACGGAAACGATGATTCCCATATCTGCCATTGAAAAGGCGGCGTTTGAGTTGACCGCCAAGGCCAGCATCGAAATCCCGCCGGACTTCAAGAACGGCATCAAGAAAATGACGGCGAATGAGCCCGAACACTTGAGCCAGTTCGTGCTGCAAGCCATGATCGAGAACTGGGAAGCCGCCGAACAGGATCGCCGCCCGATGTGTGCGGATACGGGACTGCCGCGATACTATGTAAAATCCGGCAATGAAGCCCAAGTCGAAGGCGGTTTCGTTGCATTGGAACGGGCCCTGCGTAAGGCGACGGCGGAAGCCACCCACGCCATCCCGCTTCGTCCCAACCGCGTTCACCCGATCAGTCGTAAGGATTACGACAATAATGTCGGCCAACACGCGCCAGAGGTTCAGTATGCGTTCGAACCCGGCGGGGACTGGCTTGACCTGATCACCGTTCACAAGGGCGGACTGTTCGGCACCGATTACCGGATGCTGTTCCCCGGAGACGGCATTGATGGCATCAAACGGTTTTTCCTGGATGTCATGGTTCAGTTCGGTCGGCGCGGACTGTTTTGCCAACCCGCCGTTGTCGGCATCGGCTTGGGTGGCAATAAAGACACCTGCATGCGGCTCGGCAAGGAAGCCTGTTCATTGCGCATCGTCGGCGAACGCAACCCGGACCCTGAAATCGCCGCCCTTGAGCAGGAACTTAAAGAGTTGGGTAATTCCATCGGCATGGGACCCATGGGGTATGTCGGCAATTCAATGGTTGTCGATTGCAATATCGAGGTTGGCTACACTCACACCGGCGGCATGCCGATCAGCATCCACACGTTCTGCCTATCATCCCGCCGTGCAACGGCGCGAGTTCATGACGACGGCCGCATTGAATATCGCGATGACCCAGGATGGTTCACCCCCTATTACCGCCGGGAGGGAATTCAGTGAACGACCAAAAAATGACAACGGTCAACATCAACTCCCCGGTTACCGATCAGCAGGTCGCAGATCTTAATCAGGGTGACATCGTCTTCATTTCCGGTTTCGTCTACACGGCCCGCGAAGGCGTCTACAAGCGCGTGCTCGAAACCGGCGAAAAGCTGCCCGTTGACCTACCGTCCATCTCCAACATCAATTTCCACTGCTCCCCGGCTGCCTCGAAAAACAAGGACGGCACGTTCAACGTCGGCGCGGTGACGGCGACCGCCAGTTTCCGCTTTGGCAAGTGGATGCCGGACTGGTTTGAAACATCAAAAGCCAAGCTGATCATCGGCAAGGGCGGCATGTCGGAAGAGAGCTACCGCGATCTGTTTTTGCCGGTTGGGGCCAAATACCTGACCACGGTCGGTTACGGCACCGGCGCCCTGCTCGGGCGCGGCATCAAGCGCACGGTTGACGCATTGTGGCTTGAAGAATTGGGGCTCGCCCAGGCGTTGTGGATTTTCGAAGTGGAAAACTTCGGCCCGTTTATCGTCGATACCGGTGACGACGGTTCCTCTTTATTCGAAAAATCCAACGAACACGTCAACAATCGCCTGAAAGACCTCTACAAAGACCTCAAACCCCCAACGCTAAGCCGCTACGGCGAAACCACGTCGCGCGATGATGAGGTTATTTAAGATCAACTTTTCGATTCGGACCGCCTACCTTAGATGCGTCTTGATTCGTAGAATAGTAAAACGAAATCCACTCTTCTCTCAGGCTCGGGCGGAATTGGGGGACGTGGGTTTCGGTCGTAAGCTGCCGGAAGGAGGCATACCTTCTGCGTATTGCCATTGATGTTTTGTGTCTAAACATTAGGCTTTCATCATGAATTATTGCCCCGCAGAAATATCTCGACTGGAGTTGGGTTCACCTTCATTGGCGATTTGCGCGAACTGGAGGCATGAAGCGTTTGGAATCCCATTGCCGGACAGCTTTCGGCAACTGGAAGAACTTGCCGCTCGTCAAGATTATGAAATTACTCTAATTGCCGAACTTGGGGAATATCCGGCGGGAATCTGCATGTTTGTGCGACAAGAACTTGAATTTGCACATGAATTATCGCCATGGCTTGCAAGTCTGTATGTGGTCCCTGCATTTCGTAAAAATGGAATTGGACGCGCTCTCGTCAAAGCGATTGAAGATTATGCGCGCAATATTGGAGAAAACCGCCTTCATCTATACACCATTGATGCGGATAGATTTTACCTAAAATGTGGCTGGGTCCAGTCCGAACGATTTGAACAAGGCGGAGAAACAACCGTGCTTATGCATCGCAACCTTTAGCCTCCTGGACTCCAAAAGCCGATGCCCGCCTTGGGTCAGGAACCCCTGAAAATACCGGCTGATATGCGTCAAACAATGGTTATTGAACTCAGGCGTGAGTGGTTATTTGCACTTTTTATGTGAAACGACACTAGACTTGGAGAAATACACACTGGGAAGGGGGCAGGATCAGATAGGTGGGCATGACCCAGACCAGAATATCCACCAGAATTGTTACATAAACATTCGATTTCGACGACCACGACCAGCACACACCCTCCCCCCCTTCATACCCGACCGCATTTGTTTATGCCGAGTGTAACGGTTTTCAGCTGGGCGGCGTCTTAGAGTCCGTCCGATAAGTTTATTTGTTAAAACAAAGCTTTCTGACCATCAAGCGTATCGACGCTAACAAGAGGAATGCCCTAGCTTTCCTTGTTCGGTTTTCGAAATCTTTGGCGAGGCGGCGGCATCTTCCGA